>Ga0255194_1000005_pt1 | contig 218996 bp, 219 predicted proteins | sample Miss_Yuk_RepB_8h_FD_183617 | JGI IMG/M metagenome (GOLD analysis project Ga0255194, IMG submission 183617) | Freshwater microbial communities from Mississippi River, Louisiana, United States - Miss_Yuk_RepB_8h | ecosystem: Environmental > Aquatic > Freshwater > River | place: USA: Louisiana... | reverse complement strand
AGTTTACAACCCGAGGGCCTTCATCCTGCACGCGGAATGGCTGGATCAGGCTTGCGCCCATTGTCCAAAATTCCCCACTGCTGCCTCCCGTAGGAGTCTGGGCCGTGTCTCAGTCCCAGTGTGGCTGATCATCCTCTCAGACCAGCTATAGATCGTCGGCTTGGTGAGCCTTTACCCCACCAACTACCTAATCTAACATCGGCCGCTCCATTCGCGCGAGGTCTTGCGATCCCCCGCTTTCATCCTTAGATCGTATGCGGTATTAGCGTAACTTTCGCTACGTTATCCCCCACGATTGGGCACGTTCCGATGCATTACTCACCCGTTCGCCACTCGCCACCAGACCGAAGTCCGTGCTGCCGTTCGACTTGCATGTGTAAAGCATTCCGCCAGCGTTCAATCTGAGCCAGGATCAAACTCTACAGTTCGATCTTGATTTATTACTCATAAAAACGGAATTGAAGTGAACTTCACTTCTATTCTCATGAGCGTTTGTTAGCTTTAAAAGCTAAGTTCCGAAGAACTTGGCAATCACCATCAAACGCCCACGCTTATCGGCTGTAATTTTTTAAAGAACCCAGATAACTTTCGCCATCTTTTCTTGCTACCCGCTGCGATCAGCGAAGCCTTGCATTGTAGCACGCTTTTTGGCGTGCTGTCGAATTTTATTTCGACTCGCTAACTTTCAAGTTTGCACTTTTGATCAGCGAAGCCCTCTATTGTGACACAACTTTTGCAGTTAACGTCAGTGATCTGAAAATTTTTAGCGCCCTGTCGGTTTGCTAAGTTTTTAGATCTGAGGGTTTTCGCTAGTCACCAGCGGCCAGCGAAGCCTTGAATTATGGCACACCTTTCGCCCTCTTGGCAAGAGCACTCAAAAAATTCTTGTGTCTGGCTTGTCGATAATGCGACCATGTCTTTACTTACCCTGCTTGAGGCCAGCTTGGCCTATGGCCATGTGCCTCTGCTGGACCGCGCCAGCTTCTCCCTCGAGACGCGTGAGCGCGTAGGACTGATTGGCCGCAATGGCACGGGCAAATCGTCTTTGCTGAAAATTCTGGCTGGGATCGAGAAAGCTGATGACGGCGAGCTGCATGTCCAGCAAGATGTACGACTGGCCTACGTCCCCCAAGAACCCCTCCTGAATCCTGAGCACTCCATACATGAAGCCGTTCGCGAAGGCTTGGCTTCCACACTGGCTTTACTTGCAGCGTATGAACTGGGCGAAGGAGATTTGAATGCACTACAGAGCCAAATCGAAGCCGCTGAAGGCTGGACACTGGAACAACGCATTGATGAAACACTCCAGCGATTACACCTTGATTCAGCCGCACGCATCAAGCAACTGTCTGGCGGCAATCGTAAGCGCGTAGCGCTTGCTCGCGCACTGGTTTCGCGCCCCGATGTCCTGCTGCTGGACGAGCCCACCAACCACCTGGACATGGACAGCATTGCATGGCTGGAGGATTTACTGCTGACCTACAAAGGCAGCGTGATCACCATCAGTCATGACCGCGCCTTCCTGGACCGTATCACCACACGTATCGTTGAACTCGACCGCGGCAAGCTCACCGCATATCCAGGCAACTTCGCCAAGTACCAATCACTCAAAGAAGAACAATTGGCCCAGGAAGCCATCATCCATGCCAAGGCCGACAAACTACTGGCACAAGAAGAAGTGTGGATACGTAAAGGCGTGGAGGCACGACGCACCCGCGCACAGGGACGTATCAATCGCTTGATGGTGCTGCGCGAAACACGCGCTCACCGCCGAGAAGCTTTGGGCAGCGTTCGCATGGAAGTGGCAAGTGGCGCGCCCAGCGGAAAGATCGTCGCCGACCTGGAGCACATCACCAAAAGCTTTGATAACCCCGACGGATCCACGCGCACCATCGTGCGCGACTTCAGCGCCACTTTGCTGCGAGGTGACAAGATCGGCTTGATAGGGCCCAACGGGGCTGGCAAGACCACCTTGCTGAAACTGATTCTGGGCGAGCTTGAAGCCGACAGCGGCACCATTCGCCGAGGCACCAAGCTGAGCGTGGCCTACTTTGACCAGATGCGAGAGCAAATCAATCTGGATGCCACACTCGAGGACTTCATCAGCCCCGGCAGCGAATGGATCGAGATTGGAAACAAACGCACTCACGTCAAAAGCTACCTGGGCGATTTTCTGTTTTCGCCCGCCCGCGCCAACGCTCCCGTGCGCTCACTCTCGGGCGGGGAGCGCAACCGTCTGCTGTTGGCACGTCTGTTCGCACGTCCTGCCAACGTGTTGGTACTCGACGAACCGACCAACGATCTGGACATTGACACGTTAGAGCTTCTTGAAGACCTGCTTCAGCAATATGCAGGCACTGTCTTCCTGGTGAGCCACGACCGTCGCTTTCTGGACAACGTGGTGACCAGCACCTTGGTAGCCGAGGGAGATGGGGTTTGGCGTGAATACGAGGGCAGCGTTGAAGACTGGCTCACCCAATCGGCCCGCGCACGCCCAGCACGTGCAACGACCCCACCCGCCCCCATCACAGTCAAAGAAGGTGCCCCTGCAAATGGGAGCACTCCCATGGCCCAACCCAAACGCAAGCTCAGTTACAAGGAGCAGCGTGAGCTCGACAGCCTGCCCACCCAGATCGAGGCACTGGAAACCGAACAGGCCGATCTCGAAAAAGCCTTGGCCGACGGTTCGCTTTACGCCAATGATCCCGCATTGGCCGCCCAAAAAGCCTCACGCCTCATGCAAGTTGAGGAGCAATGGATGACGTCCATGGAGCGACTCCAGGTTTTGCAGGCGGTTTAAGCAATCCCATAGCCCCAAACCACACCGACCAAAGCCCGTACATGACCGCCTCCGAACTGTCTGCTCTGCTGCTTTTGGCTACTGCCACCAGCTTTACCCCGGGACCCAACACCACGTTATCAACCGCTTTGGCGGCCAATCGGGGACTGCGTGGCGCCATGCATTTTGTGCTGGCGGTACCAGTGGGTTGGGGTCTGCTGTTCACACTCAGCGCGGTTGGCCTCGGCTCGCTGGTCATGGCACTGCCCACATTGCGCTGGGCCATTGTGCTGGGCGGCGTGGGCTACATGCTCTGGCTGGCACGGCGGCTGTGGGGCAGCGGCCAGCTGAGCCCGTCCGATCGCAGTCGGATGGACGTGAGCTTTGTGCAGGGCGTACTGCTACAGTTTTTAAACATCAAGGCCTGGATGCTGGCCCTGTCTGTGGTGGCTGGCTGGATCGCAGGCCATGCAAATGCTGTCGAGCGCTACTTTGTGACTTTGCCCCTGATGCTGTTTTTTGCCTTCAGCAGCAATCTCAGTTACGCGCTGGTCGGCTCGGTGCTGCGCCACTGGCTGGCGCAAGGCCAAAGGCTCTTGGCTTTCAACCGGTGCATGGCGGTGGTGCTGACCGCCACTGCCGGCTGGATCGTCTCGAGCCTGAAGGCCACGGCATGATCCAATAGACCCATTGCAGACCGAAAGAACACATGAGCTTCACCCTCGCCCAACGCGCCCACAAAATGAATCCCTCGGTGATCCGCGAGATCCTCAAGGTCACCGAAAAGCCCGGCATCATCAGTTTTGCCGGGGGCCTGCCCTCGCCCGACACCTTCCCGATCGATGCGATGCGCGAAGCCTGCGAGCGTGTGCTCAAACTCGACGGTCGCGCCGCCCTGCAATACGCCGCCAGCGAAGGCCTACCTCAGCTGCGCGAATGGGTAGCCAATGACCTGAAAAAGCAGGGCATGCAAGTGAGCCCCGACCAGGTCTTGATCACCACCGGCAGTCAGCAGGGCCTGGACCTGGTAGCCAAGGTGCTGATCGATGCGGGCAGCAAGATCCTGGTCGAGACACCGACCTACCTGGGCGCCTTGCAGGCCTTCATGCCCATGGAGCCGAATGTGGTGAGCGTGGACAGCGACAACCAAGGCGTGGATGCCGACGACCTGCGGTCCAAGGCCGGTGATGCGCGTTTCATCTACCTGCTGCCCAATTTCCAGAACCCGACCGGCCGGACCATGACCGAGGCGCGTCGCGCTGCGGTGGCCCGCGTGGCACAGGACACCGGCCTGCCCATCATCGAAGACAACCCCTATGGCGACCTGTGGTTTGACCAGGCGCCCGCCGCCTCGCTCAGCTCGCGCCTTCCCGAACAAAGCCTCTACCTGGGCTCGTTCTCGAAGATCCTGGCTCCCGGCCTGCGCCTGGGCTATGTGGTGGCGCCCAGGGCGCTCTACCCCAAACTGCTGCAGGCCAAGCAGGCGGCCGACCTGCACACCCCTAGCTTCAACCAGCGCGTGGTGGCTGAGGTGCTCAAGGACGGCTTCATTGACCGCCATGTGCCCACCATTCGCGCCCTCTACAAACGTCAGTGCGAAGCCATGCTGCAAGCGCTGGAGCGCGAAATGGCGGGCCTGGACGTGACCTGGAACTGCCCCGCAGGCGGCATGTTCCTGTGGGCACAACTGCCCAAGGGCATGGACGCCGTGAAGCTGCTGCCACACGCCGTGGACAAAAACGTGGCCTTTGTGCCCGGTTCGGCCTTCTACGCCGCCAACCCGGTGCAGGAAACCCTGCGCCTGTCTTTTGTGACCTCCACCGTGGAGCAAATTCAGACCGGCGTAGCCGCGCTGGCGCAAACCATCCGCGAACACCTGCCGCGCTGACATCCCCTGGGCGACAGGTGCCGACCGGCACCCATCAGACAATCGCGTCCTATGGGAACGCTTTACCTGATCCGCCACGGACAAGCCTCGTTTGGCGAAGACGACTACGACCGCCTGAGTCCACTGGGCCACCAACAAGCACGCCGCCTGGGCGAGTACCTGCGCCAGCGCTTTGAACGCGAGGGAGTGCAAATCGACACCGTGCTCATGGGCAGCCTGCGTCGCCACCGTGAAACCTGGGAAGGCATGGTCCAAGGCGCCGCCTGGACCCACACCCCGCAGGTCTGGCCCGGCTTGAACGAATACGACAGCCAGGCGCTGATCGAAGCCATTCACCCCGAACCACTGGCCAAGCCCGACACGCCCGAGCTGTACCGCCACCACTTTCGCCTGCTGCGCGATGCGCTCAAAGCCTGGATGGATGGCCGCACCGCACCCAAGGGCATGCCCAGCTACGCCGACTTTGTGGGCGGCATCGAAGAGGCGCTCGACCATGTGCGCCAGTCATCCTCGGGCAACGCACTCATCGTCTCCAGCGGTGGCCCCATTTCAACCGCCGTGGGCCGTGTGCTGGGCACCCCGCCAGAAACCACGATCGAGCTGAACCTGCGCATCCGCAACACGGCCCTGACCGAATTCGCCTTCACGCCCAAACGCCACATGCTGGTGACCTACAACACCCTGCCGCACCTGGACAGCACCGAGCACAAGGACTGGGTGACTTTTGCTTGAGATGGGCATTCACCCTCATGGTGAAATCCCCAAGGCAGGTTTGAAACCCGCAGCCCCAGAATGCGGACATGAATCTTTCCGATCTGAGTTCCCGTCATCTGGTACGCCAAGGCGGCATGCTGCTGGGAACCACCTCCCCTGACGCCGACGAGGCGCTGCTGCGTGAATGGCTTGCTTCGCAAGGGGTTCTGGACGGCGTGGTCACCCACCAAATCAGCCACAGTACGGGCACGCAAATCATCTGCCAGCTCGACCCTTGCTACCGCATTCAGCACCTGCCGCTGCACGACACCCTGAGCCTGCACCAACGCTGGCTCAAGCACCGGGGCCAAGCCCTCAGTCTGGAGCAAGAAATTCTGCTGGCCTTGCTGGGTGCGCCGCGTGTGCTGGAGTTTGGCAACTTGGCAGCCTTGAAGTCGCAGCTGCGGGTGCGCAGCCACATTGCCCAAGCCGCTGCAAAAACCGCCTTGGCCTTCAAGACCCAGGCCGCCGAACGTCCTGAGGCGTATTGGCACTACGACGAAGACCATGGTTTTTTGCTGCACCCGGGATGCGACCTGATCGAAGCCATTGAGGCCGCTACGCAGCCCGAAGCCACCGGCAAGCTCTACGACTTTTCGTGCTATCGCGCCAGCGAGTACGTGATATTGCTGGGCCTGGCGCTGGAACTGCGCGCGCACCACCCCGCGCTGTACCAGCAGTTACAGCGCACCTGCCAGCAGCACGCGATCCGTTCTGGCCAGTTCCATGACGTGTTCCTGATCGAATACGGCACCCTGCAAGAACCCCTGCCCGCCCACTACTACGTGCCCGGCGATCGCCTGTGGTTTCGCAACCCCGACGCGCGTTCATCGGACATTGAGGGCTACGAAGGCTCCTGGGTCATCTACATGGGCCATGGTCTGTTCAGCAATTTCTGGGAACGCGAACGCCCCTTCACACTCGAATCCAAATGCGTGGAAATTTTCCACTGGCGTGACGGTGCGCATGTGGGGGCAGACGGCGATCTGGCCATGGACGAGGCGAGGGTGGCGCAAGCTGTGCGCGCCACGCAAAGCGACCCGGCCGCGCTCCAAACCGCGCTCGAACGCACGATGCGTCTGCGCGACCCTCAAGGCGTTTATGCAGAAGGGGGTTGCATTGATGCCACGAGGGAATTTCCGCGCAGCGTGAGTGCGCAAGGCTGTCAGCTCGTGCTGCCCCGCTTCAGCCACTGAAACACCGGCAAACCCTGGGCCCATTCAACGCAGGGTATCAGCTGGCAATTGGTCGATTTCGGTCAGCAAAGCCGCCAGCGCCCTGCCCGCTGCCTGCACCAGCGCCTGTCCCTTGTCGGCCGTTGCCGCCGCCGCGTTGCCTGCGGCGCCGTGGGGGTTGTAGTCCTGCATCTGCCAGGCCAGCTTGGCGCTTTTGCCGTTGCCCAGAATCGGGAAGGCCGATGCCCGATCCTGAGAAGTGGAGTGGAAATATTGCGCTTGGTCCATGCGCACCCACTCGGGTCGCAGCGCCAGCATCATGGATGTTTCCACATCGCCCGCGTGCACACCAAAACGGTGTTCGTCGGCACTGAACAGTGTGTTCAGATCTGCACCCGTTTCATCGAGCAGCGGCAAGTTGAACCAACTCACGCTGTACACCAGCATGCCCAGACGGGCTCGCAAGTCGCGCGCGACCACATCCATCAGACCAACCTGTCCGCCGTGACTGTTGAACAAGACCAGTTTTTTCACGCCTGCTGCCGCCACCGATTCGGCAATGTCTGTCCACAAACGAATGATGGTTTCGGCTTTGAGAGAGAGCGTTCCTGCAAACGCTTTGTGTTCCGGGCTGTAGCCCACAACCTGCGCAGGCAAGAACACGGCTTTGCAATCCTCAGACAGGTGCGGCAAACACGCTTGCACAATGCCCTGAGCCAAATCAGCATCGACCGATAAAGGCAAATGCGGACCATGCTGCTCGATCGCAGCAACAGGCAACACCGCCACCAGACGCGAGGCATCGATCGCGGCAAAGTCAGTGGTGGCCCAATCGGCCCAGAAATGGGTGGGAATTTTCATGATGCCTTGCATCTTAATGGAGAGCGCCCTCTGGAACTGCAAATCCTTGTTGCCCACCGGACTCCTCGCTGGGTGTACATTTCCAGTTGGTTCAATTGAGCACTTTTTATTTCCACATGAAGCTGAGCACGCTTTTCTCCCGCACACTCAAGAGCTTGTTCTTCGGGGTGGTGCTTGCCCTGAGCCTGGGCGCACAGAGTCAATCCCTGCTCACCCAGGCCTTCAATGCTGCGCCCAGCCATGCAACCGAGCAGGTACGTGCCAGTCTCAAAATCAATGCACACGATGGCATTTCGCCTGGGAAAACCTTCTGGATAGGCGTCTTGCTGGAGCACCAACCCGATTGGCATACGTATTGGCAAAACCCCGGAGACTCGGGCTTGCCCACGACCATCGAATGGAAGCTGCCCGCAGGCCTGAAAGTCGGTCCACTGCAATGGCCACTGCCCAAAAAAATTCCCATTGCACCCTTGGCCAACTATGGGTACGAGGGTGTCGTCCTGCTTGCTGCCCCGGTACAGGTGGATGCTGGTTTCCAAGCCACATCGTCTGTACCGCTGGCCGCTCATGTGCAGTGGCTGGCCTGCAGACAGGAATGCATTCCCCAGGAAGCGCACTTGCAGTTGAACTGGAGCCCTGCAAGCATCAACTCGCCCAACCGATTTGATTGGGCCCGGCAGCTCAGTCCTGTCGCGTCCAATGCCAAAGTGCAAACCGAGGTCATGCCCAATGGCAAAGCGGTACGCGTCACGGTAGATCAACTGCCCAAAGCCTGGTTGAACCGGAAACTGAGCTTGCTGCCCATCACCCCTGGTGTGCTTCAAAACGCCGCCGTGCAGGACAAAGACTGGACGCAGCAATGGCAAGGCGATCAATGGCAAGCCCTCATGCCTGTTTCGGAAGACCGAAGCGAGAACCCTTCACGCATGGCCTGGGTTCTGGCCCATGGGACAGACACTGCACCACAAGGTCCAGCCATCACCATAGAGGGTCCTGTCACCGGCAGCTGGCCAATGGTTCAATCTGTTGCCGTTTCGCCCGAGCTCGAGCGCGCTCTGCGTGAAAACGCTCAGGGACAAACTCCTGCAACCACGCAGCCTGTGACCATGACTTGGCTTCTGGCCCTGTTGGGGGCCTTTGCAGGAGGCTTGATCCTCAACCTCATGCCCTGTGTATTCCCGGTGCTGGCCATCAAGGTCATGGGCTTTGCCCGACCTGCCGAGCACCCCGGCGCGCATGCCCGCGCCGGCCTCGCCTACACCGCCGGAGTGGTGCTGTCCTTTGTCGCACTCGGGGGCTTGCTGCTGGCGTTGCGTGCCACGGGCGAACAGCTGGGCTGGGGCTTTCAGCTGCAAAGCCCACCCGTCGTCATCGGTCTGGCTGTACTGTTCACCTTGCTGGCCTTGAACCTGGCGGGTGTCTTCGAGTTCGGCATGTTCCTGCCCGACCACCTGGCCAATGTGCAAAGCGCACACGGCACGCTCAATGCGGCTTTGTCAGGCGTACTGGCAGTGGCCATTGCATCACCCTGCACAGCCCCCTTCATGGGGGCCTCTCTGGGCTTGGCGATCGCCTGGCCTACAACATTGGCACTGCCGATTTTTGCGGCCATGGGCCTCGGAATGGCGCTTCCCTATTTGCTTGCCAGCTTGTGGCCACGACTGGTTAACGCCCTGCCTCGCCCTGGCGCCTGGATGGAAACGTTCCGCCAAGCCATGGCTTTCCCGATGTGGGCCACCGTCATCTGGCTGGCATGGGTGCTTGGCCAACAAACCAACATGGATACTGTCGCCACGCTGCTGGTGCTGTTGCTGGGTTTGGGCTTGTTGATGTGGTCCTGGTCCAAGCCCCAGCGTACGCGCATGGCCGCCAGTGCATTGGCTGCCTTGCTGATCGGCATCAGCGGGCAAATGTTGTGGAGCCAGACACAGCTTGCGCATCCCAACGCGCCATCCGCTGCCACACAAACATCTGAGTGGCAACCATGGAGCCCCGAGGCGGTTCAAATTGCCGCTAGCAACAAACAAGCCGTTTTTGTGGACTTCACAGCCGCTTGGTGCGTGACCTGCCAATACAACAAGAAAACCACCTTGGCCAATCAAAGTCTGCTGGCCGACTTCAAATCCAAGAACGTCCAACTCCTGCGCGCAGACTGGACGCGTCGTGACAGCACCATCACGCGCGAACTCAATGCACTGGGTCGCAGCGGCGTGCCCGTATATGTGCTGTACGCGCCCGGCAAAGCCCCTCGACTGTTTTCGGAATTACCCTCGGTAGACGAGATCCGCAGCGCCCTGACCCAACTTTGATCAAATGTCGCAGGCCACAAGCCTGCGACAATCAGGGCATGAGCACATTTGCCCCCCTCCAAAACGACACGTTCCTGCGCGCCTGTCTGCGCCAGGCCACTGATCACACCCCCGTCTGGCTGATGCGCCAGGCTGGCCGCTATTTGCCTGAATACTGCGCCACACGCGCCAAGGCTGGCAGCTTCATGGGCCTGGCCACCAACGTGGATTACGCCACCGAAGTCACCCTGCAGCCACTGGAGCGTTACCCGCTGGACGCTGCCATTTTGTTCAGCGACATCCTGACCGTACCCGATGCCATGGGCCTGGGCCTGTCGTTCGCACAGGGCGAAGGTCCCAAGTTTGCCAAGAACGTGCGTGACGAAGCAGCGGTCGCCGAACTGGCCGTGCCCGACATGGACAAACTGCGCTATGTGTTCGATGCCGTGACCTGCATCCGCAAGGCCTTGAACGGCCGCGTGCCGCTGATTGGCTTTTCGGGCAGCCCCTGGACGCTGGCTTGCTACATGGTCGAAGGCGCCGGTTCGGATGACTACCGCGCCGTCAAAAGCCTGATGTACAGCCGCCCTGACCTGATGCATCGCATTCTGGAGATCAACGCCGACGCGGTGGCGCTGTACCTCAACACCCAGATCGATGCAGGCGCACAGGCCGTGATGATTTTCGACAGCTGGGGAGGCGTACTGGCCGATGGTGCTTTCCAGGAATTCAGCCTCGCCTACACCCGCAGGGTACTGGCCCAACTCAAGCGCAGCCACGATGGCGCCATCATCCCGCGCATCGTGTTCACCAAGGGCGGCGGTTTGTGGCTGAGCGATATGGGCTCGCTCGATTGTGAAGTGCTGGGTCTGGACTGGACCATGAACCTGGGCAAGGCCCGCGCATGCGTCGGCGGTGAGGTCGGTGGTCCAGGCAAAGCATTGCAAGGCAATATCGACCCGAACGTGCTGTTTGCCCAACCCGAGCAAATTGCACAGCAGGTGCGCCGTGTGCTCGACAGTTTTGGCAAACCCCACACCGATGCCAGCACCACCGGCCCGACCCATATTTTTAACCTGGGCCACGGCATCAGCCAGTACACACCTCCCGAACATGTCTCGGCGCTGGTCGAGGCAGTGCACAGCCATTCCCGCTTCTTGCGCCAGCAGGCCTGACCGCTTAGCATAAAAACAAGCTGAAAAGACTGGTTTTTTTGCATCAAAACCGTCTTTCTCAGCTTGACTTATGCACAAAAACAGGGAATTCCCTTAAGCCTCGCATCAGCGTCATCAACCGGTTCACACCTCAAGGAGAACATTCGTAAGTTATTGATTTGATTGAATGTTCAGAATCTGCATCGTGAATAGGCATTTTGATCAGAGGCTGAATTGGCAAGGGTTTGCCGATGGCCGCCCGGGGTTTTCAACAAAGTTATCCACAGGTTTTTTGGATGACCTCCAAAACCCGTAAAAATCAACGACTTAGCGCAATTTTCAAGAAAAAACCTGATCGCAAGAAGCTCCAGAATTGATCCAAAACGGTGAAACCATGAACACCCCGATCTGTTGGGTGGATGTTGAAGTGCAGACCCCGGCGCACAGCCAGATTGGGTCATTGCTCACCTATACACACAGTGAAGCCTTGCCTCCGGGCTCGCTGGTGCGTGTCCCTCTGGGCACGCGGGAAGTGCTGGGGGTCGTGACCCAATGGCATCTGCAAGCCCCCCCCGGACTGGACCCCAGCAAGACCCGGGCCGTGACGCATGTGATGGCTCTCCCTCCCCTGAGCCTGGACTGGCTGGATCTGGTTGGATTTGCAGCCCGCTACTACCAGCGATCCATTGGCGAAGTGGCCGCGCAAGCGCTGCCGCCCAGCTTGCACAAGCTCAACCCGGAGCAGCTGGACAGAAGGCTCAAGCGACTCCCCTCCAGCGTTGCTCTGGTTTTGCAACCAGCCCCGCCAGCAAGCGACCAACAAAGGGCTGCCTTGCGCGACATTGCGCAATCAGCGGGGCCGTTCTTGCTGTTCGGCAACACTGGCAGCGGAAAAACCGAGGTGTACTTGCAAGCCATTGCCCGCAGCTTGCAAGATGACCCTGCCGCACAGGCACTGCTGCTGGTGCCTGAAATCAACCTCACCCCGCAGTTGCTTGAGCGCGTGCAAGCGCGTTTTGGTACAGAAGCCGTCGTGGCCATGCACAGTGGATTGACGCCCGCGCAGCGCCTGAGCGCCTGGCTGCAGGCGCATCAGGGAAGAGCTCGCATCGTGCTGGGTACGCGAATGGCCATTTTCGCCAGCCTTCCTCACTTACGCATGATCGTGGTCGACGAAGAACACGACCCCAGCTACAAGCAACAAGAAGGCGCCCGCTACTCAGCCCGCGATTTGGCCATTTACAGAGGCAAGCGACAAAACGCCAAAGTCATTCTCGGCTCCGCCACCCCTTCACTGGAGAGCTGGCACCTCAGCCGGCCAGAGACCGAAGGTGGGCGCTACATGCGACTGCATATGCCTGCACGCGTAGGCCAAGGCGCCATGCCCATCATTCGCCGCGTGGACATGAACCACCAGCCACGCAACACCCGGATTTCAGCACTGCTGATGCAAGCCCTGCAAGAACGCCTGGCGCGGGGTGAGCAAAGCCTTTTGCTGCTCAATCGTCGGGGCTATGCACCTGTACTGCAGTGCACCGATTGCGGCTGGAAAAGCGATTGCCCTCAATGCAGTGCTTTTAGGGTGTTCCACAAAAGCGACCGCAGCCTGCGCTGCCACCACTGCGGCCTGACGCAGCGGGTACCGGCCGCCTGCCCACAGTGTGGCAACCCCGACATCCTGCCCGTGGGCCTGGGCACCGAGCAGCTGCAGGAGCACTTGGCCGAGTTGCTTGGACACCTGCAACGCCCGGACGGTCGCCCGGTGCACATTGCACGCATGGACGCCGACACCACGCAACATGCCGGTCAGCTGCAAGCTCAACTGGAACACATGCACAGCGGTGAAGTGGACATCCTGATCGGCACCCAAATGATTGCAAAGGGCCACGACTTCCGCCGCGTCACCCTGGTCGCGGCACTCAACCCTGACAACGGTTTGTTTTCGAGTGACTTTCGGGCGCCGGAGCGCTTGTTTGCCCTGCTCATGCAGGCGGCAGGACGCGCCGGCCGGGATGCCGGCCAAAGCCAACAAGCTGAAATGTGGGTGCAAACCCATCACCCGGATCATGCCGTGTTCCACCACCTCAAAGCACACGACTATCCTGGCTTCGCACAAAGCGAACTGCGCGATCGCGAGCAAGCCGGCCTGCCACCCTTTGTGCACCAGGCCCTGTTACGTGCAGACGCTCGCAGCCAGGACATGGCTCAAGCCCTCCTGCTGGCCGCCCAACACAGCCTGCAGCAACACCCCACAGAATGGGGCCTGGGTGCCGAGGCGATGGACGCTGTCACTCTCTATCCGCCGGTGCCCATGAGCATGCAACGCATCGCCAATGTCGAACGGGCGCAAATGCTGCTGGAAAGCCCTTCGCGAGCACACTTGCACCAAGTCTTGTTCGCCTTGCAACAGCTGATGCATCAGCTTCGCAGCGAGCCCCAACACAAAGGCGTGCTGCGCTGGCTGGTGGACGTCGATCCGCAAGCGATCTGATCAAGCCCGCATCCTCGACCTTGGTAAAGACCTAGCCTTTGAACACCGCCACTGCTGTGGAGAAAGTCAAAAACGCCATCGCGGTTGTGACCAAAATGATGCGTGCAATACGCCCGTTGTCCGCACCAAAACGCTCGGCCAGCAAGGACACGTTGCTTGCACTGGGCAGGGACGCCACCAACACCATCACCAAATAGGCAAAAGGACTGATTTGCACACCCAGGTGAATGGCCACAGCCACCACCAGCAAGACCACCAGTGGGTGCAGGAAAAGCTTGATCAAGGCCACCCAGAGGTAGTCTCCTGCAGGCAAGGGACCGTGCGGACGCTCATGGGCCAGCATTTGCGAGCGGGCCAGCACAGCACCAATGGTGAACAGCGCCACAGGTGAGGCCGCATCGGCCAACAGGCCCACGGTTTTGGCCACCGGCCCGCTCAGCTGCATCTGAGTAGACGAAAACACTGCGCCCAGCAAGATGGCCCAAGGCATGGGATTGCGCACCATGCCAGCCAGCGCGTTGCTCACTGCTTTGGACACGCCGTGCTCCTGCGCTCCATCCAGCCGCGACAGGGCAATGCACAACGAGGAGGTGATGACCATGTCCACCACAATGGTGACGATGGTCGGACCCGCTGCCGCCTGCCCCAGCAAGGCCACCAACAAGGGCACGCCCATGAACCCTGTATTCGGAAATGCGGCCACCAAAGCGCCCAGGGAGGCATCGTTCCAGCCTATGCGCTTGTTCAGGCTGATGGCAATCGTGAACCCCACCACAATCAGTGCGCACACCAGATAGGTGAAAAACACACCCACATCCAGCAACTGGGCAATCGGCGTCTCAGATCCAAAGCGAAACAACAGGCACGGCAGCGCGAAATAAAGCACAAAGCCGTTGAGCCCGGGTATCGCGGCCAAAGACAGGAACTTGAGCCGCGCAGCCAGGTAACCGCACAGCACCAAGGCGAAGAATGGGAAGGTAACCCGTAATACATCCAGCATGAGCACGATTGTCTACTCAAAACAGGCTTTTTGCTGTCGCGCACCCGCTATGATTGTCCGCTTTCCCCTCCTCGCTTTGCCCCGCTTGGGCTCGATCGTGATTGCCGGATGTCCCAAGGTCTGAACCTCTCCCAACTCGACGCCGTGAACTATGTTTCCGGCCCGTGCCTCGTGCTGGCGGGAGCAGGCTCAGGCAAAACGCGGGTGATCACGCACAAGATCCAGCGCCTGATCCAGGTCGGGCTGGAGCCCAAACAGATTGCGGCCATCACCTTCACCAACAAGGCCGCCACCGAAATGCGCGAGCGCGCCAAGGGCCTGATCGGCAAGGCCGCAAAAGACGTGGTGATCTGTACCTTTCACGCCCTGGGTGTGCGCATCATGCGCGAGGACGGTGCCGTACTTGGACTCAAACCGCAGTTTTCCATTCTGGATGCCGACGACGTGGTCAGCATCCTCAAGGACTGCGGCGGCACCACCGACGCGGCCACAGCGCGCCAGTGGCAGTGGACCATCAGCCTCTGGAAAAACCAGGGGCTGAATGCCGCCCAGGCCGAAGCCCTGGCCCCTGACGACAACGCCCGCGTGATCGCGCGGATCATGGCCCGCTACGAAGAGCGCCTGACGGCTTACCAAAGCGTGGACTTTGACGACCTGATCGGCTTACCGCTCAAACTGCTGGCTGAACACGAGGCGGTGCGTGCCAAGTGGCAAAAGACCCTGGGCCATGTGCTGGTGGACGAATACCAGGACACCAACGCCACCCAGTACGAGGTGCTCAAGCACATTGTGGGCGAGCGCGGTCGCTTCACCGCCGTGGGCGACGACGACCAGTCGATCTACGGCTGGCGCGGCGCCACACTCGACAACCTCAAGCGCCTGCCGCAGGACTTCCCGCAACTCAAAGTCATCAAGCTGGAGCAAAACTACCGCTCCACCAGCGCCATCCTGCGCGCGGCCAACAATGTGATCCAGCCCAACCCCAAGCTCTTTCCCAAGACGCTGTTTTCGGAACTGGGCGAGGGCGAGCCGGTGCGCGTGGTGGACGCCGACAACGAGGAACACGAGGCCGAACGCGCCGTGGCGCGCATCCAGTCGATCCGCGCGGGGACCAGCACCGAGGGCGCGGCCAAGCACCGCGAGTTCAAGGACTTCGCCATCCTCTACCGCGCCAACCACATGGCCAGGTCTTTCGAGCAGGCATTGCGCCGTGCGCAAATCCCCTACAAGGTGTCAGGCGGGCAGAGCTTTTTTGACAAGGCCGAAATCAAGGACCTGTGCGCCTGGTTCCGGCTGTGGATCAACAACGACGACGATCCAGCCTTTCTGCGCGCCATCACATCGCCCAAACGCGGCATTGGCCACCAGACCCTGGCGCAGCTGGGCACTTTTGCCACGAAGTACAAGGTCAGCCTGTTTGAAGCCTTGTTTGCCAGCAGCCTGCCCAGCGCGGTGTCCAGTCGCGCCGTGCATGGTCTGCACGAATTTGGCCGCTACATCAACGACCTCGAACACCGCGCCCGCCACACCTCGGGCAAGGAAGACGCGATGCGTTTTCTGACCGATTGGCTCAAGGACATCGGCTACGAAAAACACCTCTACGACAGCGAAGACAACGAGAGCATTGCCAATGCCCGCTGGAACAATGTGCTCGAGTTTTGCGACTGGATGGCCGGTCGCTGCGGCGGCGAGATCGAGGACGCCACCGGCGCGCAGGCCACCGAGCGCAAAAGCCTGCTGGAAGTGGCACAAACCATCTCGCTGATCTCCACCCTCAATGAGCGCGAAGAAGAGCAGAACGTAGTGACCCTGTCCACGCTACACGCCTCCAAGGGACTGGAGTGGCCCCATGTGATGCTGGTCGGCGTGAACGAAGGTTTGCTGCCCTTCAAATTGGGCGACGACGATCAACCCGCTGGCCAAGCCAACGGCCCCATGAGTGAGGGCATTTTGCAGCGCCTGCAGGAAGAGCGCCGCCTTATGTATGTGGGCATCACCCGTGCCCAACGCAGTCTGGCTGTGAGCTGGACACGCCGCCGCAAAAAAGGGCGCGAAACCGTGGCGGGCGTCCCCAGCCGCTTCATCGGCGAGATGGCGCTGGACAAAGCCACGGTAAAAGAAGATCCGCGCGAAAAACTCAAGGCCTTGCGTGCCGAGTTTGCGCAACGGGCGGCGCGTACCCCTGCTGCCGAAAATTGAGCCAGCTCGCTAAACTTGCCGGCATGAGCTCGCCGCCATTTCACGACATGCCCTTTCAGCAACGCGCTTGCGTTGTCGGCCTCGTCTTGATATTGCACTTGATGCCTGCTTGGCTCCTGCTGGGGGATGGCCGACCAGATACACCGCCCTCGCTGGACATGCCCCCTGTCAGCGTGGTGCTGCTTCAATCTAGCGCTTCGGCACCTGCTGCAGACAAGACCACTTCCCGCGCCACAAACAAAGCACTCTCACAGGCCAAGTCTTCAGCAGAGCCTGTCGAATTGCCAACAGCACCCGCCCTCGCACCCGTGACGGCATCACCCGCTTCGACCGCCCCAGCGGCAACACCCTCACCCGCCTCCGCAACACCCCCAAGCACGTCAATCGCGGCACAAACGCGCACAGGCGCTGACGCCTCTGCCAGCTCCCGCGACAATGCGGCCACATTGGTCAGCGGCAGTTGCGCCAAACCGCAATACCCAGCGGCCTCGCGCCGACTGGAAGAAGAAGGCACAGTCACTTTGCGCTTTCGGGTAGAAGCCGATGGGCAGGTCAGTCAATCCGAGGTGCAAAATTCCTCCGGATTCAAGCGCCTGGACGAAGCTGCACGTGACGCCCTGTCACGCTGCCGTTTTTCACCCGCCATGTCCCAAGGGCAAGCCACGGCTTCCTGGGCTACCATCCGTTATTCATGGCGACTGGAGTAAACATGACTGACACAAACCCTTATGGCCTGGCCGCCTTGTGGGCCCAAGGCGACCTGGTGGCCAAAGCCACGCTGCTTGTTTTGCTCATCATGAGCGTGGGCAGCTGGAGCGTGATGTTGCAAAAACTCTGGCAACAAACCCGTCTGAACAGACAAGTCAAACAAGCACAGGACAAGTTCTGGGAAGCCAGCACGCTGCGCCAGGGCGCTGACCTGCTCGACAGCGACAGCCCCTTGCGCCTGATCACCGACAAGGCGCTGGAAAGCGCTCAGCATCACGATGGCCTGATGCGACATGTGGACTTCAACACCTGGGTCACCCTCAACATTCAACGCAGCTTGGGTCAAGTGCAGTCGGGTATGCAAAACGGTCTGGCCTGGCTGGCCACCACCGGATCAACAGCTCCGTTTGTCGGCCTGTTCGGTACGGTTTGGGGCATTTATCACGCTTTGGTGCGCATTGGCGTGTCGGGTCAGGCCAGCATAGACAAAGTGGCTGGCCCAGTAGGCGAAGCGCTGATCATGACCGCCATTGGTCTGGCTGTGGCTGTGCCTGCCGTGCTGGGCTACAACGGACTGGTGCGCCGCAACAAGGCCTTGATGGAATCCATCCAGTCCTTCAGCGCTGACCTGCACGCTGTGCTGCTGGCCTCCAACACCCGCGAGCCTCGCTGATGGCGATCCACCTGCCTGATCAGGAAGCTGACGAGCTCCTGGGCCAGATCAACACCACCCCTTTGGTGGATGTGATGCTGGTCTTGCTCATCATCTTTCTGATCACCATTCCGGTAGTCACCGCCTCAGTGCCTTTGAAGTTGCCCGAGGAAAACAACCACGCGCAAACGCCCACACCTCAGGCACTGGTCATTTCGGTCACACACACTGGGAACCTGTTTTTGGGCGATGCACCTGTGAGCTCTGCCGAGTCACTGCGCCAGCAGCTGGCTGCGCGGCAAAAGGATGGCCGGCCTGTACAGGTGCTGATTCGGGGCGATGCGCAAAGCAGTTTTGAGCCGATTGGTCAGGTCATGCAGACGGTGCAGGGCTTGGGCATCGAGAACGTCAGCTTGCTGAGCCTGCCCAGGACCAAGGAGTCCCGGCCATGATGCAAATTCGACCGCCTCACCCTGAGCCTGAGCCCATCCTGGAAATCAACACCACCCCACTGATCGACGTCATGCTGGTGCTGTTGGTCATGCTCATCATCACCATTCCAACGGCTTGGCAAAGCACCGAGCTGAATCTGGTCCAAGGTCACGCACAACAAGCGCCAGCATCTGTCATCCAGATACACATAGATGCCCAGGGACAATGGATCTGGAATGGACAAGTATTGATACAACGCCAGGAACTGGACGCCCGACTTGAGCAAGTCGCAAGAGACTCTGTGCAACCTGTTCTAGAACTTCGCGCTGCCCCTCACGCGCCTTATGGCCAAGTCTTGGCGGTATTGGCAAAAGCACAAAATCTGGGCCTCACCAAACTCAAGGTTCAAACACATTAAGGACAGCCTCAGGGGGAACACTACTGTTTGTTGAAAGAGTTTGCTGCACAATCAGGCTCTCAATTAAATCTGAATACAGGAGTCGGCTGTGCAAATACAGAGCCAAAAAGACTTTTTTGCGGGGCTGATGTTCACCATTGTTGGCGCGGCCTTTGCCTATGGCGCCACAGGCTATCAGGTGGGCACAGGAGGACGCATGGGGCCAGGCTACTTCCCGTTGCTGCTGGGTGTAATCTTGGCCGTTCTCGGCTCCGCCATCATCTTCAAGTCCTTGGTAGTGCGTACAGCGGATGGCGACAAGATCGGGAAATGGGCCTTCAAACCCTTGATCCTCATCATCGCGGCCAACCTCCTGTTTGGCGTGATGCTGGGGGGACTTCCCAGCATTGGTTTACCGCCGATGGGGCTCATTGCAGGCATCTTCGCATTGACGATTGTGGCCAGCCTTGCCGGCACTGAGTTCAAACTCAAGGAAGTGCTGGCGCTTTCTACCATTCTTTCGCTGGGTAGCTACGGCGCCTTCATCTTGCTGCTGAAAATGCAGTTCCCGGTTTGGCCAATCTTTATCACCGGCTGAGGAGCATAAAAATGGAACTATTTGAGAACCTCGCCTTAGGTTTTGGTGTTGCTTTCACCTTTCAAAACCTGATCTACGCTTTTGTCGGCTGTTTGCTGGGCACCTTGATCGGCGTGCTGCCTGGTGTGGGCCCCGTTGCCACCATTGCCATGCTACTGCCGGCAACTTACGCCCTCCCGCCTGTGGCCGCGCTCATCATGCTGGCCGGGATTTACTACGGCGCGCAATACGGAGGCTCTACCACTGCGATTTTGGTGAACCTGCCTGGAGAGGCGTCTTCTGTGGTCACCATGATCGATGGATACCAGATGGCGCGCAAAGGACGTGCAGGGCCGGCACTGGCAGCCGCCGGCTTGGGCTCGTTTTTTGCGGGCTGCGTCGGCACCCTGATTTTGGCAGCCTTTGCTGCGCCACTGACAGAGGTAGCCTTCAAATTTGGACCCGCCGAGTACTTCTCGCTCATGGTGCTGGGGCTCATTGGCGCTGTTGTATTAGCGTCCGGATCATTGCTCAAAGCAGTGGCCATGATTGTGCTGGGCTTATTGATGGGCTTGATCGGAACCGATGTGAACTCCGGTGTCGCCCGCTTTTCCTTTGAGATCCCCGAGCTGACCGATGGCATCGGCTTCATCATCATCGCCATGGGTGTTTTTGGTTACGGCGAAATCATCCATAACCTGTCGCACAAGGCAGAAGACCGCGAAGTCTTCACTGGTAAAGTCAAAGGCCTGTTTCCAAGTGCTCAGGACTTCAAGAACATGATTCCGGCCGTACTCCGCGGAACAGGCATTGGCTCGCTTCTGGGCATCTTGCCTGGAGGCGGTGCCTTGTTAGCGGCCTTCGCGGCTTACACCATCGAGAAAAAAACCAAGCTCAAGCCCGGCGAGGTGCCTTTTGGACAAGGCAACATTCGTGGTGTTGCTTCCCCCGAGTCTGCCAATAACTCTGGCTCTCAAACCTCGTTTATTCCGCTACTGACACTGGGCATTCCGCCCAATGCCGTCATGGCGCTGATGGTGGGCGCCATGACCATCCATAACATCCAGCCTGGCCCGCAGGTGATGACCAGCAACCCGGAGCTGTTCTGGGGCTTGATTGCCTCTATGTGGATCGGCAACGCGATGCTGGTGATCCTGAACCTGCCCTTAATCGGAATCTGGATCAAGTTGTTGACAGTGCCTTACCGTTGGCTGTTTCCAGCGATCGTTCTGTTTTGTGCGATTGGCGTGTATTCCACCAACAACAACACCTGGGATATCTGGATGGTGGCTTTGTTTGGTGTCTTTGGCTACATGTTCATCAAATTGGGACTGGAGCCAGCGCCACTGTTGCTGGGCTTCATCCTGGGCCCCATGATGGAAGAAAATCTGCGGCGTGCCATGCTGCTTTCACGCGGGGATTGGACCGTTTTTGTGACTCGTCCCCTATCGGCGAGCTTGCTCGCAGCCGCAGCCATCCTTCTCATCGTGGTCATGCTCCCGGCCATCAAGAGCAAACGCGAAGAAGCTTTTGTCGAAGAATAAAATCTAGCGCACGCTTTAAAACAAAAAGGCCGCCCCACTAGGGCGGCCTTTTTGTTGCTCAGGCACGTGGCTTCAGTCAGCGTACTTGCCTGCAGCATCAACTGCTGTCTTGATTTTCTGAATTTCAGCAGCAACGAACTTCTTATGCTCTGCGGGCTCAACGCGCTTATCGTTGACCACAATCGCACCGAGACCTTCTTGCTTTTTGATGAATTCAGGGTCTTTCAGTGCTTTCTTCAACCCCTCATTCAACACCTTCACAACCTCGGCTGGCGTGCCTTTGGGTGCATACAAGCCGTGCCAAATGGTCAAATCAAATCCCTTGAGCCCCATTTCCTGCAACGAAGGATAGTGCTTAAGCACAGGATGAGTGGTCAAAGGCTTAGCGGTCGTAACAGCAAACGCTTTGACACGACCCGCTTCGATCTGACTGGTGGTGTTCGTGGTTTGGTCGCACATGACGTCAACCTGCCCGCCCATCAAAGCAGTCATTGCCGGAGCCGTACCACCAAAAGGAATGGTGGTCATCGCATCCTTGGTTTGCAGTGTCGATTGCCACAGCAAACCACAAATGTGCGATGCAGAACCCAAACCAGCGTGCGCAATATTGAGCTTGCCCGCATTAGTACGAATGTAATTTTCAAAATCGCGGTAGGTATTGGCTGGCAACTGTGGCTTGCCAATCAATGTCATCGGCACTTCGTTGATCATGCCCAAGTATTCAAAATCCTCAAGCGCCTTGTAGTTCAATTTGCGATACAGCGCCGGGGTTGCAGCCATGCCGATATGCCAGACCATCAAGGTGTGACCATCGGGATTGGCCTTAGCGACTTTTGTTGCCGCAATCGTGCCGCCTGCGCCAGCGGTATTTTCAACAACAAAATTACCGCCAGGAACTGTTTTACGCATGGCTTCAGCCAAATCACGAGCCACTCGATCGGTCGGCCCACCCGCAGCGAACGGCACCACGAAGGTCACCGGCTTAGAGCCGGGGAAACTTTGTGCGTGGGCACCCGCTGAAGCAATTAGGGCGAAGGTAGCCAATGCAATCACGTTTTTCATGAGAACTCCAGAAAAAAACCAGATTGCAAGTCTAATCCTTTCATTGCTCAGCTGTCACCCCGGTAAATACTTAGTCTGCACAGGAGCCAGAAACACCCTGAGAACTATTTATAGCTTCGCGCGTCCTCAATGACCTTGCCGTCATTGGGCAAGCTACCGGGGACAACCGCCCTCACGTCAGCGCGCAGTTTGGTGACATCTCGTACAGCTTCAGCCACCTTCAGGACCAGTGCATCCGACGGACTTGCGGTTTCAACCTGCAACACCATCTGATCGTTGGCCATCTCCCCCGTCACCACCAGGCGCGCCTTGACGATCTCGGGAAACCGTTTCACCACCTCGTTGATCTGCCCTGGGTGCACAAACATGCCGCGCACCTTGGTCGTCTGATCGGCGCGACCCATCCAACCCTTGATGCGCGTGTTGGTGCGACCCGTGGGGCAGGCACCAGGCAACACGGCAGACAAGTCGCCTGTGCCAAAACGGATCAATGGGTAATCGGGGTTGAGAACCGTCACCACCACTTCACCCACCTCACCTTCCGGTACAGGCTCACCTGTGCCAGGGCGCACGATTTCAACAATCACGCCTTCATCCAGCACCAGGCCTTCACGCGCGGCGGTTTCGTAAGCAATCAAGCCGACATCGGCCGTGGCATAGCATTGGTAAGCCTGCACACCCTGTTGCATAAACCAGTCACGCAGTGAAGGGGGGCACGCCTCACCCGACACCAAGGCCTTGGTGATCGACAGCTTTTGACCCGCTTCGGCTGCTTTTTCAATCAGGATTTTCAGGAAACTGGGCGTACCGGAATACGCATGAGGTCGCAAATCAGCCACGGCAGCCAATTGCTGCTCCGTGTTCCCCACACCACCAGGAATGACGGCGCAGCCCAAAGCGTGCGCCCCGCTTTCCATGATCCAGGCGCCCGGCGTCAGGTGGTAGCTGAAACAGTTGTGCACCAGATCGCCCGATTCAAAACCGGCAGCAGCCATCGCGCGGCCTGCGCGCCAATAGTCTGCAGCATGCCCCTCGGGTTCGTAAATCGGACCGGGGGATTGGTACACACGCTTGACTCCTGCGTTACGCACCATGCCTTTCCAGCCAATGCTGGAGAAGCCACCAAAAGGATCTTTGGCGCGTTGTGCCTGCTGGCGCTCCAGCAATTCGTATTTCCGCGTCACGGGCAATTGCGCCAAGGCACGGCGACTCGTGATGCTGGCTGCGTCTACGCCTTTGAGAATTTCGGCAAAAGCCGCACTGTTTTTCTGCGCGTTGGCGACTTGTGCAGGCAAAGCAGCCATCAAGGCTGCTTCACGCTCCTGCGTACCACGTGTTTCCAGAGCGTCAAAGTGCTTCATGGCGTGTCAAAGTGATGAAGTGTTTTGGGGAAATTGCCGTAGCAAACCACATCAAGCCAGCCAGCGCTTGCGACGCTTGTAGCTCTTGACATCCTTGAAGCTCTTGCGCTCGCCACCACCCACGCCGAGGTAAAACTCCTTGACGTCTTCGTTGGTTCGCAGGTCTTCAGCAGCGCCGTCCATGACGATACGGCCTGACTCCATGATGTAGCCGTAGTCTGCGTACTTGAGGGCCATATTGGTGTTTTGCTCGGCCAGCAGGAAGGTCACCTTTTCCTTGCTGTTGAGGTCTTTCACAATCTCGAACACCTCTTCCACGATCTGCGGCGCAAGACCCATGGAGGGCTCATCGAGCAACACCACGTTCGGGTTGGTCATCAGGGCTCGCCCAATCGCGCACATCTGCTGCTCGCCACCTGATGTGTAGGCCGCTTGTGACGTACGGCGCGTTTTCAAACGCGGGAAATAGGTGTAGACCTTGTCAAGGTTGGCTGCGATTTCGCCCTTGTCGGTACGGGTGTAACTGCCCGTGAGCAAATTTTCCTCAATGGTCAGGTGAGCAAAACAGTGACGGCCCTCCATGACCTGAACAACGCCGCGATTGACGAGATCTGCGGGCGAGAGATTTTCGATGCGCTCACCCCGAAGCTCAATGGAGCCTTTCGTCACTTCTCCACGCTCTCCTTTGAGCAAGTTGGAGATGGCTCGCAAGGTGGTGGTTTTGCCTGCTCCGTTACCGCCCAGCAAGGCTACGATGCCCTGCTCGGGCACTTGCAATGACACGCCCTTGAGAACAAGGATCACGTGGTTGTAAATGACTTCGATACCGTTGACGTTGAGAACGATGTTTTTAGTGTCCATGATGAACCTTGTCTTTGGTGACCAGATGAAAGCCTCGCAAGCGACGCTTTCATCTGGCGGCTGCCGACAACGTCAGCAGCCACCATCTTCACCGCGAGGGCCAAAGGCCCGTGGCAGTTCATGACTGGATCGCCACGTGGATTGAACCGCTCGCGATGACGGAGTCCCAGTCAGGACTGGCAATCTGCAGGCGTACGGCGTTGCAGTTTCTTTTCTGCAGCATACTTGTCTGCTGCAGCCTTGACCATCGGCTTGATGATGGATTCTTCAGCCTGGTACCAGTCGCTGCTGAACTCCCACTTGCTGCCGTTCCATGTATGGATACGAGCCCAGTTGGCACCCATGTGATCCTGGCAGCTGGTGGAGACGGGACGCATCACGCCCTTGAAGCCCAATGCATCGAGCTTGGCCTGGGTCAAATCCAGGTTCTCATAGCCCCAACGTGCTTGCTCACCGGTCATGACCTTGCCTTTGCCGAAGCGTTCCTGTGCAGCACGCACGCCTTCCACAGCGAACATAGCACTCATGGCCCCGCGCACGTAAAGCACCTGGCCCACTTCGTCTTTTGGACCCGTACCTTGACCTTTGCCATGAACCTTCTGCAGGATTTCCTTCACGAAAGCCGCATTGAGCTCAGCGCCGTGTTGCATGGTGATCGCGTTGTAGCCTTTGGCCCCTTCGCCGATATCCTTGACATCGGGTTCAGCGCCAGCCCACCAGACGCCGTAAATCTTGTCACGCGGATATCCCGTGGCCTGAGCCTCCTTGATCAAGGTGGAGTTCATCACACCCCAACCCCAGTTGACCACGTAGTCGGGACGGTCGCGACGAATCTGCAGCCAGGTGGACTTTTGCTCCACACCAGGGTGTGTCACGGGCAACAGGCTCAGCTTGAAGCCGTGCATATTGGCACGCTCCTGCAAAATTGGGATCGCTTCCTTGCCAAAAGGGCTGTCGTGGTAAACCAGCGCGATGTGCTTGCCTTTGAGCTTGTCGGTACCGCCCAGCTTTTTGGCAATATCTTGCACGATCACATCGCCGGCCACCCAGTAGGTGCCTGCGATCGGGAAATTCCACTTGAAGACGCCGCCATCTTGAGATTCACTGCGACCATAACCGGCCGTGATCAGTGGAATCTTGTCGTTGGGCGCTTTTTCCGTCAAAGCAAAAGTGATACCGGTGGACAAAGGCTGAAACACGGTTGCGCCTTTGCCTTTCAAGCGCTCATAGCACTCGACGCCACGATCGGTGGCATAACCCGTTTCACACTCTTCAAAGCTGACCTTCACGCCATTGATGCCGCCACGGGCATTGACCAGCTTGAGGTAATCGACATAGCCGTTGGCGAAAGGTACGCCGTTCGGTGCGTAAGCACCCGTACGATAGACCAGCACCGGGAAAAACTGTTCCTTGGCCTGCGCACTGGCCACAGAGGGCACCAGAGCGCTGGACAGGCCGGCAGCAGCCACCACCGTGGCAAGAGCGAGTTGACGAAGCTTCATGGTTGTCTCCTAAAGTTGATGTGAAGCACGAGGGAAAAATCAATGCGGGAATGGCCACAGGCGAAGCTTTTGCTTGCCGATAGACCAGAGCTTGGCCAGACCATGAGGTTCAACAATCAAGAACCAGACAATCAAGGCGCCAAAGATCATGTATTCGGTGTGCGAGACGGTCGCCGTAGAAATGTCGACGCCGACCATCGCACCCAGAGCTGGAAGCACCTGGTTCAAGAAGATGGGCAACACCACAATGAAGGCTGCACCGAAGAAGCTGCCCATGATGGAACCCATGCCGCCGATGATGACCATGAACAACAGCTGGAAGGATCGATCAATCGAGAACGCAGCAGGCTCCCAGGAGCCTAAGTGCACAAAGCCCCACAGCGCACCTGCTACACCCACGATGAAAGAGCTGACCGCGAAAGCGCTGAGCTTGGCATACATGGGGCGGATGCCAATGACGGCTGCAGCCACGTCCATATCGCGAATGGCCATCCACTCGCGACCAATAGCGCTGCGCACCAGATTTTTGGCCAGCAGCCCAAAGACCACCAGGAAACCCAGACAGAACAGGTACTTTTCAACGGGCGTATTGATTGTCCAGCCCAACACGGCAAGGTCAGACACCGACACCGAACCAGAAGGGTTGTTGTTGGTAAACCAGCCAATCCTCAGAAAGGCCCAATCACAAAAAAACTGCGCTGCAAGAGTAGCCACGGCCAAATACAAGCCCTTGACGCGCAGACTCGGGACACCAAAAAAGATACCAACTACCGTGGCGAAGAAGCCGCCAGACAGCAGCGCAACGATCAGCGGCATACCCTCCACACGCACATAAGTGTTGTAGGCCATGTAGGCCCCCACCGCCATGAAGGCACCCGAACCCAGAGAGATTTGACCGCAATAGCCCACCAGAATATTCACCCCCAGCGCCGCGAGCGACAGGATCAGGAAGGGAATCAGGATGGCGCGAAACAGGTATTCATCCACCAGGAAAGGGACACCAATGGCCGCAAAGGCAACGATGGCCACAATCGCCCAGCGGTCTTGGGCAATGGCAAAAATCTGCTGATCGGCCCGGTAGGAGGTCTTGAACTGACCATTTTCTCTGTAAAACATTTCAATGACTCCTTAGACGCGATCGATGATCTTTTCGCCAAACAGACCTTGGGGTCTGAACAGCAAAAACACCAGCGCGAGCATGTAGGCAAACCAAATCTCGATGCCGCCGCCCACCAGAGGGCCCAAATAAACCTCTGAGAGTTTTTCACCCACACCGATGATCAGGCCGCCGATGATGGCGCCTGGCACCGAAGTCAGGCCGCCCAAAATGATGACGGGCAAGGCACGCAGGGCCACCGTGGTCAGCGAGAACTGCACCCCCAGCTTGGAGCCCCAGATGATGCCGGCTACCAAGGCAGTGATGCCCGCCACACACCAAACGATGACCCAAATACGGTTGAGCGGAATGCCAATCGACTGTGCGGCCTGATGATCATCCGCCACGGCACGCAGAGCGCGGCCTGTGCCTGTTTTCTGAAAAAACACCGACAAGGCAGCCACGAGCACGGCGGCAACCAGGGCAGCAACCACATCCTCCTGACTGATCAGGACACCGCCCTCAAACAGGCTGTCGAGAATAAACACAGGATCTTTGGGCATGCCGACATCAATCTTGTAGATATCGCTACCAAAGAGGGTCTGACCAAAGCCATCGATAAAGTAGGTGATCCCCAACGTGGCCATGAGCAGCGTCACACCTTCCTGGTTGACCAAGTGCCGCAGCACCAGTCTTTCGATGACCCAGGCAAGTAAAAACATGAAAACCACCGACACGGCAAAAGCCATGAGGTTAGCCAGCGCCTTGCTTTCCAACCCGGTCCAGACCGGGATCCATTCAGCAAAGCGCGCCATGCAAAGCGCCGCAACCAGAACCATCGCACCTTGCGCGAAGTTGAAGACGCCCGAGGCCTTGAAGATCAGCACAAAGCCGAGCGCCACCAGGGAATACAGCATGCCGGCCATCAGACCGCCAAACAGAGTTTCAAGAAAGAATGCCATTTGCTTTTCCTTTGTGCGTTCAGTGACCTGTACCCAGATAGGCACTGATCACGTCTTCGTTGTTACGCACTTCGTCGGGGGTGCCGTCACCAATCTTTTTGCCGTAGTCCAGCACCACCACACGGTCGGAGATATCCATCACCACACCCATGTCGTGCTCGATCAGCACGATCGTGGTACCGAACTCGTCGTTCACATCCAGGATGAAGCGACTCATGTCCTGTTTTTCTTCCAGGTTCATGCCAGCCATCGGCTCATCGAGCAGCAACACCTGCGGCTCCATCGCCAGGGCGCGGCCCAGGTCCACGCGCTTTTGCAGGCCGTAGGGCAACTGGCCCACGGGGGTTTTGCGGAAAGCCTGGATTTCGAGGAAGTCGATGATGTGCTCGACCTTCTCGCGATGCTCTTCTTCTTCGCGCTGGGCAGGACCGATGCGCAGGGCTTGCATGAAGATATTGCTCTTGATCTTCAGGTTCCGCCCCGACATGATGTTGTCGATCACGCTCATACCCTTGAACAGCGCCAGATTCTGGAAGGTGCGGGCAATGCCCATCTCGGCCACCTGTCGGCTGTTCATGTGACCAAAGGTCTGACCACGGAAAGTGATGGAGCCTTCGGAAGGGGTATAGACGCCGTTGATACAGTTGAGCATCGAGCTCTTGCCAGCGCCGTTGGGGCCAATGATCGAACGGATCTCGTGCTCCTTGACGTTGAACGAGATGTCGGTCAGCGCCTTGACGCCGCCGAACCGCAAGCTGATGTTTTGAACGTCAAGGATGACGTCGCCAATGACTTTGCTCATGCTGCCGCCTTCACTGGGGTGAACGTTTTCGCGTCGGAAATTTTGAGGGTGGCGCTCACGCTGCCGCTGCGGCCGTCTTCGAACTTGACCACGGTTTCAATGAACTGCTCGCTCTTGCCGCCATACAGGCCGTCGATGAGCGGCTGATATTTCTCGGCAATGAAGCCGCGGCGCACCTTGTTGGTACGGGTGAGTTCGCCATCGTCGGCGTCCAGCTCTTTGTGTAAGACCAGGAAGCGGCTGACCTGGCTGCCGGCCAGCATGCTGTCTTCGGCCAGATCGGCATTGACCTTTTCGACACACTCCTTGATCAGCTCATACACCTCGGCTTTACCAGCCAGGTCGGTGTAACCAGCGTAGGGCAGGTTGCGGCGCTCGGCCCAGTTGCCCACCGCGTCAAAGTCGATGTTGATCATCACGCAGACTTTTTCGCGGCCGTCGCCGTAAGCCACAACTTCCTTGATGTGCGGGAAGAACTTGAGTTTGTTCTCGACGTACTTGGGCGCGAACATGGCGCCATCGTGTACACCACCGGCAATTCGACCCACGTCCTTGACGCGGTCAATGATCTTGAGGTGCCCCTGGCTGTCAATAAAGCCCGCATCGCTGGTGTGGTACCAGCCATCGGCGGTGAGCACCTCTTCGGTGGCCTTCGGGTTCTTGTAGTACTCCTTGAGCAGGCCGGGCGACTTGACCAAAATCTCGCCGTTGTCGGCCAGCTTGATCTCCACGCCCTTGCACGGCACGCCCACCGTATCTGCATAGGCCTGGTTGTCGGGCTGCAGACACACAAACACAGCCGTCTCGGTCGAACCATAGAGCTGCTTGAGGTTGATGCCAATCGAGCGGTAGAAGGTGAACAGGTCCGGTCCAATGGCTTCACCTGCGGTGTAAGCGACGCGCACACGGCTCATGCCCAGGTTGTTGCGCAACGGTCCGTACACCATCAGGTTGCCCAATTGGTAGTGCAAACGATCGAGCAAGCCAACCTGCTCACCATCCATCAGCTTGGGACCGACCTGACGCGCCACCTTCATGAAATGGTGGAACATGTTTCGCTTGAGGGTGCCCGCATCTTCCATGCGGATCATGACGCTGGTCAGCATGCCTTCGAACACGCGGGGCGGCGCAAAGTAGTAGGTCGGACCGACTTCCTTGAGGTCAATGTTGACCGTGGCGCTGGACTCGGGGCAGTTGACCACATAGCCGCACACCAGCCACTGGGCGTAGCTGAAAATGTTTTGTCCAATCCAGGCTGGCGGCAGGTAAGCCAGCACGTCCTCCTTGTCGGTCAGGCGATCAAACTCGGCGCCTGCATCGGCGCGGTCGATCAAAGAGCTGTGGGTGTGCACCACGCCTTTGGGGTTGCCCGTGGTACCCGATGTGAAGAACATCGCCGCCACATCCGCAGACACGGCTTTTTCGGCTTCGGTGTGGAAGAACTGGGGATGCTGCTGAGCAAACACCTGACCAGCGGCGAGCAATTCATCAAACGAGCCCAAGCCGTCTTCGGTGTAGTTGCGCAGACCACGCGGATCGTCATAGAAGATGTGTTGCAGCTGGGGGCATTGCTCGCGAATTTCGAGCATCTTGTCCACTTGCTCCTGGTCTTCAACCACCGCAAAGCGCACTTCTGCGTTGTTGATCGGGAACACGCATTCGGCAGCGACGGCGTCCTGGTACAGCGCAATAGGAATGGCACCCAATGACTGGGCCGCCAACATGGTGGCGTAAAGACGAGGACGGTTAGCGCCCACGACAATCAGGTGCTCACCGCGGTGCAAGCCCGCCTGGTGCAAACCACAAGCCGTGTGCTCCACCATCTGCGCCAATGCTTTCCAGCTGATGGTTTGCCAAATGCCGTACTCCTTTTCGCGCAGCGCTGGCGCGTCTGGACGCTGGGCCGCATGGGCCAGCAGCAGGCGGGGGAACGTGGTTGCATTCACAGCTTGTATCTCCTGTGTCACGCTATTGAGGCGTTTTTAATCTTGAATCCATGCTACGCCCAACTTTGACGTCGAGTTGTCATTTCGACGACAATCTAGGGGTCATAACTGTTCGGACTTTCCCTAGGTTCGGGATGGAAACTTTGTATCAACGACGCAGATCGCCCTCTGATGAGGAGTTGATCGGCATTCCTTGGCTGCATCTGCTCAGCCCACAAGAGCGTGAGCGTGCGCTGGCCGAACTGCGCGTGGGTGACGCCGCCGTGGGCGACTATGTCTGTCGGGTGGGCCGTCCAGTCAACTACTGGTTTGGCGTGGTGTCAGGCCTTCTGAAAATGAGCAACGACAGCGCCGACGGCCAGACCATGACCTTTACCGGCGTGCCCCCAGGCGGCTGGTTTGGCGAGGGCACCGTCATCAAACGCGAGAACTACCGCTACAACATCCAGGCCCTGCGCAAAAGCGTGGTGGCCGGTTTGCCGGTGGACACTTTTCATTGGCTGCTTGACCACTCCTTGGGCTTTAACCGCTTTGTGATGAACCAGCTCAACGAGCGCCTGGGTCAGTTCATTGCCGCTCGCGAAATCGACCGTTTGAGCAACCCCGAAATCAAGGTCGCCCGCAGCCTGGCACAGTTGTTCAACCCGGTGTTGTTTTCTGGCGTGGGCGAGGTGCTGCGCATCACCCAACAAGAGCTGGCCTACCTGGTCGGGCTGTCGCGACAGCGTGTCAACGAAGCGCTGCGTACCCTGGAAGCCCAACAACTCATCCGCATTGAATACGGCGGCCTGCGCATTCTCGACCTGGAGCAGCTGCGCCGCAGCGTATTCCGCCAACCTGATTGACCCCCATGACCACTCCCCCCACATTTCGCCGCGCCCCCCGCCCCGAGGGCAAAGGCACTACCGCAGCAGCACCCACCGACACCATGCGCCTGAACAAACGCATGGCCGAACTGCGCCTATGCTCGCGGCGCGAGGCCGACGCCTGGATCGAGCAAGGCTGGGTGCAGGTGAACGGCAAGGTGGCCGAGATGGGCCAACAAGTCACGCTGTCCGACCGCATCACTGTCGACAAAGCCGCCGAGCAAAAGCAGCAACAGCAAGTCACCATCCTGCTGCACAAACCCATGGGCTACGTCAGCGGCCAGGCCGAGGACGGCCACCAGCCCGCGGTGACCTTGATCCAGGCACGCAACCATTGGCAAGGCGACTTGTCCCGCACCCGCTTCAACCCCGGCCAGCTGCGTGGCCTGGCCCCAGCCGGGCGTCTGGACATCGACTCCACCGGCCTGCTGGTGCTTACACAAGATGGCCGCGTGGCCCGCCAGCTGATCGGCGAAGACTCGGAGATGGAAAAAGAGTACCTGGTGCGCGTGGCCTACACCGGCCACGAAAACACTGCTGCGGCATCAGCCGCCTCGGCCACCTACGGCGGCAAAGCCACGCAGCTGAGCGCTATTGGCGACCACGACCGCGTCAGCACCAATGTGCAGGCCGTCTTCCCGGCCGCACAACTTGAGCGCCTGCGCCACGGCCTGAGCCTGGACGGCAAAGCACTCAAGCCCGCCAAAGTGGAATGGCAAAACCCCGAGCAGCTGCGCTTTGTGCTGACCGAAGGCAAAAAGCGCCAGATCCGCCGCATGTGCGAACAAGTCGGCCTGAAAGTCGTCGGCCTCAAACGCATCCGCATGGGCCGCGTGACGCTGGGGCAACTGCCAGCGGGGCAATGGCGGTATTTGGCTCCCCACGAGAAGTTTTAAGCCCTCTTGAATCCCTTCAAAACGCCCCCACCTCCGGTGGCGTTTTGGTTTTTGACTTTCTGATTTCACCCGTATGAGCAAACAAACCCATGCCTTTCAGGCCGAAGTGGCCCAACTGCTGCACCTGGTCACCCACTCGCTGTATTCCAACAAGGAAATCTTCCTGCGCGAGCTGATCTCCAACGCCTCCGACGCCTGCGACAAGCTGCGCTTTGAAGCGCTGAACAATTCGGCACTCTATGAAGACGCACCCGAGTTGCAGGTGCGTCTGTCCTATGACCAGGCCGCCAAGACGCTGACCATCACCGACAACGGCATCGGCATGAGCGCGCAAGAGGCGATTGACCACCTGGGCACGATCGCCAAGAGCGGCACCAAGGATTTCATGAGCAAGCTCACCGGTGACCAGAAAGCCGACGCACAGTTGATCGGCCAGTTTGGCGTGGGCTTTTACTCGGGCTTCATCGTGGCCGACAAGATCACTGTCGAGTCGCGCCGCGCCGGCCTCAAGGCCGAAGAAGGCGTGCGCTGGATCAGCGGCGGCACGGGCGACTTCGAGGTGGAAACCATCACCCGCGCCGAGCGCGGCACCAGCGTGATCCTGCACCTGCGCGAAGATGCCCTGCAGTACGCCAACGCCTGGAAGCTCAAGGACATCGTCGGCAAATATTCCGACCACATCAGCCTGCCCATCCGCATGGAAAAGGAAGAGTGGAAAGACGGCGAGCTGATCGACCCCAACAACGAAGAGGGCGGCCGCAAGCCCGGCGGCATGGTCAAGACTGGCGAGTGGGACACCATCAACAAGGCCAACGCGCTGTGGGCCCGCGCCAAGAAAGACATCACGCCCGAGCAGTACCAGGACTTCTACAAACAGATCAGCCGTGACTTTGAAGACGCCCTGAGCTGGAGCCACAACCGCGTGGAAGGCAGCACCGAATACACCCAGCTGCTCTACATCCCGTCCAAAGCGCCCATGGACCTGTACAACCGCGACAAGAAGGCGGGCATCAAGCTCTACGTCAAGCGCGTGTTCATCATGGACGACGCCGAGGCGCTGATGCCGACCTACATGCGCTGGGTCAAGGGCGTGGTCGATTCGGCCGACCTGCCGCTCAACGTCAGCCGCGAGCTGCTGCAGGAAAGCCGCGATGTGAAGGCGATCCGCGATGGCAACACCCGCCGCGTGTTGTCCATGCTGGAAGATCTGGCCAAGCACGACAAAGAACCCGTTGAGCAAGAGGGCGTGACCGATGTTCTCAGCGACGAAGACAAGGCCAAGCTGGGTCAATACACGAAGTTCTATGCCGAGTTTGGCGCCGTGCTCAAGGAGGGCCTGGGCGAAGACTTTGGCAACCAGGAGCGCATTGCCAAGCTGCTGCGCTTTGCATCGACCAACAGCGACACGACCAGCGTGAGCCTGGCCGACTACAAGGCCCGCATGAAAGAAGGCCAGGAAGCCATCTACTACATCACCGCCGACACGCTCGCCGCTGCCAAGAACAGCCCGCAGCTCGAAGTCTTCAAGAAAAAAGGCATCGAGGTCTTGCTCATGAGCGACCGCGTGGACGAGTGGGCGCTGTCCTTTTTGCACGCATTCGACGGCACCCCGCTGCAAAGTGTGGCCAAGGGCGCAGTCGATCTGGGCAAGCTGCAGGACGAGGAAGAAAAGAAGGCCGAAGAAGCCGCCGCCGAAGCCTTCAAGCCCATGCTGGCCAAGCTCAAGGAAGCGCTGAAAGACAAGGCCGAAGACGTGCGCGTGACCAGCCGCCTCGTCGATTCACCGGCCTGTCTGGTGGTCAAGGACGACGGCGGCATGAGCCTGCAACTGGCCCGCATGCTCAAGGCTGCCGGCCAGCAGGCCCCCGACATCAAACCGGTGCTTGAAGTCAACCCCGAACACGCGCTGGTCAAAAAGCTCGACGGTTCGGTGCACTTCCACGACCTGGCGCACATCCTGTTTGACCAGGCGGTGCTGGCTGAAGGTGGGCTGCCCGAAGACCCGGCCGCTTATGTGAAACGGGTGAACGCCTTGTTGGGTTAAACACCCACCTCCATCACGTCCCAGCAGGCGCCCATGGTGTGGTAATCCACTTTGCCTGCTGGTGACTTGGTGTCTTCCAGCTTGCGTCCGTCATTGCCGACGATGCGAAACCAGGCGCCGTATCGGTGGTCCACCAGATGCTGCCAGCTCCAGGCCCAGAGCTGGTGGTACTGGGTTCGGAAAACATCATTGCCCGTGACACGCCATAGCCTCCACGCGCTGGCCAGCGACTCAGCCTGCACCCAAAAATATTTATCGCTGTCGCACGGCGTTCGATCGGGTGCGAAGCCGTAGATCAGCCCGCCATGCGTACAGTCCCATCCGTGCAGCCACGCCGCTTGCTGCAACTCGATGGCACGCTCCAGATAACGCGCATCCGGCGCGTACTGATGCGCGATCAGCAGCAACTTTGCCCATTCCGTCTGGTGCCCGGTCTGAAAGCCCCAAGGCTTGAAGATGTCACCGGGCTTGTCGCGGTTGTGATCCCAGTCGATAGACCAGTCGCTGCGGTAGTGCTCCCAAACCAGGCCATCGGCTTGTGCGGCCAGATCAAAGGCAAAACGCTCAATCAGACTTTGCGCACGATTCAGGTAACGCGCCTCGCCCGTGCTGGCATAGGCCGCCAGACAGGCCTCGCACATGTGCATGTTGGCGTTCTGGCCACGGTAGTCAGACAGCACGCCGTCTGCACTCAGCTCATCGGCATAGGCCTGATCGGCTGCGCGGTAAAAGGCATCGCCCATGCGATCAAAGGCCAGCGCCACATCAGCCGCACTGCACAAACCCACAGCATGCGCATGGCTGTAAGCGAGCAGCACAAAGGCTTGCCCATAAGCCATGATGCGGCCGTCTTCCACCTCGCCATCTTGCAAAGTCCAAACGTACAAGCCAGCCTGCGGTCCTGCTTGAACGCGAAAACGCTCCAGGTGCGCCAACGCATGCACGGCCCAGTCATGCCACTGCACTTGACCGGTCTGGCGGTGTGCCATGCAGGCGTTGAACACCCAGCGCGTGGCACTCACCAGATGACGGTGACTGCGGTTGTAGACCGTGCCATCGTCTTTGAGGTAATGGAAGAAACCGCCTGCGGGGTCCCAGGCGTGGCGCTCGTAAAACGCCAGGGTCTGGGCCACATGTGCCTGCAAAAAGGTCCGGCTCTCAAAGTCGGGATAAGCAGGCGCGGGAGTATGCATCAGCCCACCCGCATACCGCTGGCACGGTCAAACAAATGCGCCTGGTCGGCCGACCACTGCAGGTGCACCGTCTCGCCGACGCGAGCGTGCAACACGCCAGGCACGCGGGCGGTGAGTTTGCCCACAGCGGTGTCCACCGTGGCATAGGTTTCGGGCCCGGTGGGCTCGATCATGCTCAGCTGCCCCGGCACGCCTTGGTCGGCAAAGCTGATGGCCTCGGGGCGCAGACCATAGACCAGGTCGTTAGCGCTGTGTTGCGCAGCTGCCGCACGCTGTGCATCGGCCAGTTGCAGCGCGACGCCTTGAGCGTTCACGCCATGGCCAGTGCTTTGCACATCCACCATGTTCATGGCGGGCGAGCCAATGAACTCGGCCACAAAGCGGTTGGCCGGGCGGGTGTAGATCTCTGCCGGCGTGCCGAACTGCTGCACCAGGCCATCTTTCATGACCGCGATGCGGTCGCCCAGCGTCATGGCTTCAACCTGGTCGTGCGTCACATAGACCGTGGTGGTTTTGGTGCGCTGGTGCAGCTGCTTGATCTCGGCGCGCATTTCCACGCGCAGCTTGGCGTCCAGGTTGGACAGGGGTTCGTCAAACAAAAACAGCTTGGGGTCGCGCGCCAGGGCCCGGCCCATGGCCACACGCTGACGCTGACCGCCAGACAGCTGGCCCGGCTTGCGGTCCAGCAAATGTCCGATTTGCAGCATCGCGGCCACGCGTTGTACGGCGGCTTCGCGCTCGGCTTTAGGCACCTTACGGATTTCCAAACCAAAGGCAATGTTTTGCGCGACGCTCATGTTGGGGTAGAGCGCGTAGCTCTGGAACACCATGGCAATGTCGCGATCCTTGCTGGGCAGGTAGGTCACGTCGCGGTCACCAATCAGAATGTTGCCGCTGGTCGGATGGTCCAGGCCCGCGATCATGTTGAGCAAGGTGGACTTGCCGCAACCGGAAGGTCCGACCAGGATCAAAAACTCGCCCGCCTCAATCTCCAGGTCGATGCCCTTGAGAATGTGCGTGGTCTGGTTGAAGGTTTTGTGAATGCCTTGAATGGAGAGTGCGCCCATGGTGTTTATCCTTTCACTGCGCCAGCCGTCAGACCGCGCACAAAATACTTGCCTGCCACCACATACACAAACAGCGTGGGCAAAGCGGCGATCAACGCGGCGGCCATGTCCACGTTGTATTCCTTGACCGAACTGGAGGTGTTGGCCAGGTTGTTCAGGCCCACGGTGATGGGCTTGCTGTCGGCGCCGGAGAAGACCACACCGTACAAAAAGTCGTTCCAGATGTTGGTGAACTGCCAGATCAGTGTGACCACCAGAATCGGCGTGGACAGGGGAATCACGATGCGCCAGAAAATTTGCCAGAAGCTGGCCCCATCGAGCTGCGCTGCCTTGATCAGCTCATCGGGCAGGCCCACGTAGTAGTTGCGGAAAAACAGCGTGGTACTGGGAATGCCAGCCACAATGTGTACCGCCATCAAGCCCCACACCGAGCTGGCGATGCCCAGCCAACCCAGCACCTGGCTCATCGGCAGCAGCACCACCTGCATGGGCATGAACACGCCAAACAGCATGAAGGCAAACATCGTCTCGCTGCCCCGGAATTTCCACTTGGACAGCACATAGCCGTTGATGGAGCCCAGCAAAGTGGACACCAAGACAGCGGGCACCACCATCAGCACCGAGTTCCAGAAGAAGGGCTGCAAGCCATTGCACTCCACACCCGTGCACGCCGTGCTCCAGGCCTTGGACCAGGAAGAGAGTGTGGGCGCCGTCGGCAAGCTCAGCAAATTGCCGCTGCGCACCTGGTCTGCATCCTTGAGTGAAGTCACGACCATGACATACAGCGGCGCCAGGAACCACAGCGCGAACAACAGCAAGATGCCCCAGAGCACCAGTCGGTGAAGGTTAATCCGGTTCATCGCTTGGTCCTCAATTCAGAATACAGATAAGGCACCACAATGGCCGCTACTGTGGCCAACATGACCGTGGCACTGGCCGCACCCACACCAATCTGGCCACGGGTGAACGCTGTGGCGTACATGAAGGTGGCGGGCAAGTCTGTGGCATAGCCAGGGCCACCTGCTGTCAGGGCCATGACCAGGTCGAAGCTCTTGATGGCCAAATGCGCCACCACCATGAGCGTGCTGAAAAACACAGGGCGCAGACTGGGCAAGATAATGCTCCAGTAAATGCGCGGCAGGCTGGCACCATCGACTTGGGCAGCCTTGATGATGGACTCATCAATTCCGCGCAAACCCGCCAGGAACAGGGCCATGACAAAGCCCGCGCTTTGCCACACACCCGCAATCACAATGCAATAAATGGCGGTTTCGCCACGCACCAACCAGTCAAAGGTAAAGCTTTCGAAACCCCACTGGCGCATCAGGTGCTCCAGGCCCAGGCCCGGGTTCAGCATCCACTTCCAGGCCGTGCCGGTCACGATCATCGACACCGCCATGGGGTACAGGTACACCGTGCGCAACACACCTTCGGCACGCACTTTCTGGTCCAGCAAAATGGCCAGCAACACGCCAATGGCCATGACGCCGCCAATGAACAGCACGCCAAAAATGCCCATATTGGTCATGGCCACGCGAAAGCGGTCGCTCTCGAGCAGGGCCGTGTACTGCTGCAAACCCACAAACTCGTAGTTAGGCAGGATGCGCGAGGCCGACATCGACAGGTAGCCGTTCCAGGCCATCAAGCCATAAATGAACAGCAGCGAGATGATGAAACTGGGGGCCACCACGATGCGGGGCAGCCAGTCCACCGGGGTACGGTGCTTTGAAGACATACGGGGTTTCCGTCAGAAAAAAAACCGGACCCGGCTTGTGGCCAGGTCCGGTCAGGACCACAGGAGGATTACTTGGTCTTGGCTGCAGCGGCGATCTTGGCCTGTGCATCCTTGGTGGACATCTTGTCGTCGTTCCAGAACTGGCTCACCACGTCCTGGATGGCGCCGGCAGCGGCCGAGGGAATGGCCATGCCGTGGGCCACGGAGGGCACCAGCGAACCGCTCTTGGCGGTATCCACGAAGTCCTTGGCCGACAGCTTGGCGCAGTCGTCAAACTTGGCCAGGTCCATGCCCAGGCGCACCGGGATGGAGCCCTTGTTCAGGTTGAAGGTTTCCTGGAAAGCGGGCGACATGATGGCAGCGGCCAGGTCGTTCTGGGCCTTGATGTTGGCATCGTTTTTCAGCTTGAACATGGCAAACGAGTCCACGTTGAAGGTGAAGGACTTGGCGGTACCCGGAGCAGCGCTGCAACCGAAGTCAGCGCCCGGCTTCTTGCCAGCAGCCTGGAATTCGCCTTTGGCCCAGTCACCCATCAGCTGCATACCAGCTTCACCCTTGATGACCATGGCGGTGGCCAGGTTCCAGTCGCGGCCAGGAGCATTCTTGTCGGTGTAGCCCTTAACCTTCTTGAAGGTGTCGAGCACCTTGGTCATGGTCGCGCCCGTCAGGCTGGCCTCGTCCAGTTGCACCAGGGCCTTTTTGTAAAAGTCAGCACCACCCACACCCAGAGCCACGCTCTCGAAGGTGGTGAAGTCTTGCCAATTCTGGCCACCGTGGGCCACGGCAATCAGGCCGGCTTTCTTCAGTTTTTCAGCAGCAACAAAGAATTCGTCCCAGTTGGTCGGCACTTTGGCGCCAGCCTTCTTGAATGCTTCGTTGCTGGTCCACAGCCAGTTGACGCGGTGCACGTTCACGGGGGCAGCAATGTAGTTGCCCTTGTATTTCATGACGTTGGCCACCACGGGGGGCAGCACGCTGTCCCACTTCTCGGCCTTGGCCACGCCATCGATGTTGGCCAGCACGCCTTCAGCGGCCCACTCCTGCAGAGCTGGGCCTTTGATCTGGGCTGCGGCAGGGGCATTGCCCGAGACCACGCGGCTCTTGAGCACGGTCATGGCGTTGTCACCGCCACCGCCGGCAACAGCGAAGTCTTTCCAGGTGTGGCCTTGGCCTTGCAGGGTGGCTTTCAGGGCCGAAGCGGCTTTGGCTTCGCCGCCGCTGGTCCACCAGTGCAGCACTTCAACTTCACCGGCGTGAACGGCACCAGCAGCCAAAGCGGCTGTGGCCAGCGCAGCGCGGGCGATCAGGGTCTTGGACAATGTTTTCATTTGTGTCTCCAATTGAGCGGCTGTTACAGCCAGGTTGAATGGACGAAACGCATTTTTGGATTCGCGGAAGCGATATTAATTTTTCTTCAATAAATTAATATTAGGTTAAACCCTAGGTAAGTTTCGGCATGAAATCAGCCAGGGCAGAGCCCAGTCTATAAATCTTCCTTTAAGCTTGCAGACATGAAACTCCTGTTGGCTGAAGACGATGCGGTACTGGCAGATGCCCTGATCACCCAGTTGCAAAGTGCCGGTTTTGAGGTGGAGCACGCCCCCAACGGCGCGGTGGCTGACTTTTTGCTGGCCCGCAACCCGCCCGACATCGCTGTGTTGGACTTGGGCCTGCCCATGCTCGATGGTTTGAGCGTGCTGCAAAACGTGCGCAAGTCACACCCCACCCTGCCCGTTTTGTTGTTAACGGCCAAGGACTCGCTGGACGATCGCGTCGCTGGCCTGCAAGCGGGTGCAGACGATTACGTGACCAAGCCTTTTGACTTTCCCGAGTTGCTGGCCCGACTGCACGCCCTGTTGCGCCGCAGTCAACCCAAGGCCACGCATGAACAGTGGGGGGGCCTGTCTCTGGATGCCTCCACCCGCAAGGCCCTGCTGGGTTCGACCCCCATCGACCTCAGTGGCCGCGAATGGGATTTGCTGGACCTGCTGGTCAAACAACGCGACAAGGTGGTCACCAAAGATCAGATCGTGCAAGCCTGGAACGGCGAGGGTGCCGAGGTGGGCGGGGGCAACGCCATTGAGGTGTACATCCACAAGCTGCGCCGCAAGCTCGATGGCAGCGGCTTGCAAATCCGCACTGTGCGCGGCCTGGGCTACCTGATGGAAGCCGATGCCTCCCGTTAAAGACTCCGCCGCGCAGAACAACGTCGGCATCTCGCTGGCACGCCAGCTGCTGCTGTGGGTATTGCTCCCGCAACTGGTGCTGTGGCTGGCAGGGGGCATTGCCTCGTATCAACTCGCATCGCGTTACGCAGAGCAAGCCATTGATACCAGCTTGCTGCAGGCCAGCCGCTCGCTGGCTCGCCAACTCAAACCCATTGGCAGCGGTTTGCTGATCGATTTCCCCCGCGCCGCGCAAGACATCCTGGAAGCAGACCCCAGCGACCGGTACTACTACATGGTCAGCTCGCCGCCAGGCCAATTCATTTTGGGCAACCAGCTGCTGCCTGCACCACGCGTTTTTGGCGAACCCAGAGTCAACACACCGTATTCAGAAGACATTCGCTTGCAACGCCCGCCCACGCCCAAAAGCAACGCAGGTGAAGGCGCGCCCATGCGCATGGTCTCGCTGTACCTGAACATTGGCGAAAACAGCAACAACCCGCAAAGCCTGCTGGTGCAAGTGGCCCGCAGCAGCACCAACCGGCAAGAACTGGCCCAGCGCATTTTGGTGGACATGCTACTGCCTCTGTCGAGCCTGATGCTGCTGATGACTCTCATTGTCTGGTTGGGCATTCGTGCCGGTCTGGCTCCTTTGGCTCGTTTGCTGCAGCAGGTCGAAGGCCGCGCGCCGATGGACCTGACGCCGCTGCAACTGTCCTCTGCACCCAAGGAAGTGTGGTCGCTGGTGCGTGCACTCAATACCCTGCTGCAAACCGTGCGTGACAACGTGGCACAACAAAAACGCTTCATTGGCGATGCAGCCCATCAACTGCGAACGCCACTGGCTGGCCTCAAGAGCCAGACCGAGATTGCCATGGCCTCGACCCAGGACCCGGAGCTGAGCAAGCGTCTGGGGCTCGTGCATGAGAGCGCCGTACGCAGTGCCCACGTGGTCACGCAATTGTTGACGCTGGCACGCGCTGAGCCGGAATCCACCCTGACGCACGACCTGCAGGACGTGAACTTGAACACCCTGGCCCAGGACGTGACGGCCACGCTGGTGCCACGTGCGCTCAAAGCAGGCATTGACCTGGGCATGGAAGCCAGCGCCACATCTGCACCCCTGCACATCCAAGGCAATGCCCTGCTGCTGCGCGAAGCCTTGATGAACGTGATCGACAACGCCCTGCATTACGCAGGTGCACAAGCGCAGGTCACGGTGCGCACTTTCAGCAACGCCACCACCTTGGGCCTGGAGGTAGAAGACGATGGCCCAGGCATTGCAACCGACCAGCTCGACCGGGTATTTGAACGCTTTGTGCGCGCGACCGATATCGGCTCGGGTTGCGGTCTGGGCTTGCCCATCGTCAAGGAAATCATCGAGCGCCACGGTGGACAAGTGCACCTGCACGCCGTGCACCCGCACGGGTTGAAGGTGTGCATGCTGTGGCCACGCGCTGGAATCGCAGCATAAAAGAAACCCACTTGTAACCTACATCGGTCCGCAAGGGGTCCACACTTGGTAAGCTCGGCACCCACAACGACCTCTCGGCCATGAACTCCAACGCAACCCCTTCCCTGAGCCTGATTGGCGACATCGGCGGCACCAACGCCCGCTTTGCACTGATTCGCGGTGATCAACATCCGCTCGAGCAGGAACTGATCTTGCCCACAGCACAGTTTGCCGATCTCGCCGCCGCCTTGCGCGAGTACCTGATACGTGTAGGCCAGCCCAACGTCGATCAGGCCTGCATCGCGATTGCCAACCCCATCACCGGCGACTGGCTGCGCATGACCAACACGCATTGGGCCTTCTCGATCGAACAAACACGCCAGCAACTGGGCTTGCAGCAATTGCGCATGCTCAACGACTGGGAAGCCATGGCCATGTCCGGACCGGTGCTGCATGACGCCGACCTGGTGCAGGTGGGTCCGGGCGAACCTCAGGAGGGCGCCCCCAAAGGCTTCATTGGCCCCGGCACCGGTCTGGGTGTCTCCTCGCTGGTGCGCTCACGTGATGGTCAATGGGTGGCCTGCGCCGGCGAAGGCGGCCATGTGACGCTGGCCCCCACCTGCAAACGCGAGCTCGATATTCTGGGCGTGCTGTGGCAAACCTACCCTCACGTTTCCGCCGAACGCGTGGTTTCGGGTATGGGGTTGGAGAACCTCTACAAAGCCATTTGCCAACTCGATGGGCGCGAGGCCGAGCCGCTGGCAGCCGCCGACATCACAGCCCGAGCGCTGCAGACCAAGGATGTGGCCTGCGAAGAGGCACTCGACCGCATGTGTCGCTTCCTGGGCAGCACCGCGGGCAACCTGGCGGTGACCCTCGGCGCCTTGGGTGGCATTTATGTGGGTGGCGGCATTGTGGGCAAGCTGGGGGACTATTTCGAGCACTCGGGCTTTCGCGCCGCCTTTGAGGCCAAGGGCCGCTTCGAGGCCTATATGCAGCGCATTCCCACCTTCGTGATTCGGGCGGCGCAACCCGCTTTGCTGGGCGCCGCCATGGGCCTGAACCTGCGCGTCAAACACTGAGCCTTAAGCAACCAAGGCTGGTTCCTGCATGGCTTCAATCTGTTCATTGAGCATGTGCACCTGGCCGCGCCAGTAATCGGGCGTACCAAACCAGGGAAAGTTGATCGGGAAGATCGGGTCCTGCCAGCGACGCGCCAACCAAGCGCTGTAGTGCACCAGGCGCAGGGTGCGTAGCGCTTCAATCAAGGCCAATTCGGCCCGGTCAAAATCGCGCACCTGCTCATACCCGTCCAGCAATGCCGAAAGCTGGGTCGTGCGCTGACGGCGATCGCCAGAGAGCAACATCCACAAGTCCTGCACCGCCGGGCCCATGCGGGCATCGTCCAGATCCACAAAATGCGGCCCCTCACCCGGCATGCCTGCGGGCGTCCACAAGATATTGCCAGGGTGGCAATCCCCATGCACACGCAATGTCTGGCGTGTGGCCGCACCACGCTCGAAGGCTTCATTCACCAAAACCAGGGCTTGTTCGAAGGCGCCATGCCATTCGCGCTCCACTTCCAGAGGAATGACGTGCTGGGCTTGCAAATATTGCGCGGACGCCACCCCAAAAGACGGCACATCCAACGTAGGCCGGCGATCAAAACTTCTGCCCATCCCCACCGTGTGGATACGTCCCAGAAAACGGCCGATCCATTCCAGCACCTCAACATCATCGAGCTCTGGTGGCCGCCCACCACGTACCGGTGACACCGAAAAATAAAAGCCCTGCGCTTCGTGCAAAGTTCGCCCCTGCAGCTCCAAGGGGGCAACCACCGGCACCTCTTGCGCCACCAGGTCCAAGGCGAAGTCATGCTCCTCCTGAATCTGAGCCGCACTCCAGCGACCGGGTCTGTAGAACTTGGCCACCACCGCCTCGTGACCTCGCACGGCCTCTTCCAGATGCACCCTGTACACCCTGTTTTCATACGAACCCAAGGCCAGCAGCCTTCCATCACCATGCACACCCACGGTATCGAGCGCATCCAGCACCACCGCAGGCCCCAGCGTGGCAAACGAAAATGAAGAAGAATCAGAGGCAAAATGCATAGTGCGATTGTGCTTTTCTTTTGCCATGTCTTACCACCACACAAAGCGTCTGCTTCTGGTCCGCAAGGGTTTGCTGTATTCCCTGGCCCTCGCCTTGATCATTTTGCTCTTTGGCGGCGTGGGATTCTGGGCCATTGACCCTCGCATTGAGACCCTCAGCGATGGCCTGTGGCTGGCCTTCACCACAGCCGCAACGGTGGGCTATGGCGACTTGATTCCGCATACCCCACTGTCACGGCTCTTCTCTGTTGCCGTGGTGCTGCTGGGGCTGGCCGTGCTGTCCTTGGTGACGGCCTCACTGTCGGCCATTTTTGTGGAGCAAGAGGTGCACGAAGAGGAAGTGGCCATCAAACACAATATGGCGATGGAAATGCACCAATTGCGCCAGGAAGTACGCGCCCTGCGCGAGCAAGTGGCACGTCTAGTCCCGCCCCCGCAGGGGCAGGACCCATCCAATCATCAGTAGGTGTAAACACCCTGGCCGGTCTTGCGGCCCAGACGACCCGCAGCCACCATTTCTTTCATCAGCGGACATGCGCGGTACTTGCTGTCGCCAAACTCCTTGAGGAAGACTTCCATCACGGCCAGACAGACGTCGATACCGATCATGTCGGCCAGCGCCAGGGGACCGATGGGCTGGTTGGTGCCCAGCTTCATGCCGGCGTCGATGTCTTCGGGCGAGGCCAGGCCTTCGGCCAGCACATAAAACGCCTCGTTGATCATGGGCACCAGAATGCGGTTGACCACAAAGCCAGGCGCGTTCTTCACGGTAATCGGCGTCTTGCCCAAGGCCGTGGCCAGTGCGTGAACCGCGTCGTGCGTGGCATCGCTGGTTTGCAGACCACGAATGATTTCCACCAGCGCCATCATGGGCACCGGGTTGAAAAAGTGCATGCCGATGAAGCGGTCTGCACGGCCGGTCGTCGCGGCCAGCTTGGTGATGGAAATGGAAGAGGTGTTGGACGCGATGATGGTCTCGGGCGCCAGCAGCTGGTCAAGTTGCTGCAGGATCTTGACCTTGATCTGCTCGTTTTCGGTGGCAGCCTCAATCACCAGCTGTGTGTCTTTGAGGTCTTCGTATTGGGTGCTGCCCTTGATGCGGGAAAGTGCAGCGGCCTTGTCAGCTTCGCTGATTTTTTCTTTCTTGATCAGACGATCCAGGCTACTGGCCACAGTGGCCAGGCCCTTGGCCACGGCAGCTTCGGAAATATCCACCATCACCACGTTCACGCCCGACACAGCACACGCCTGTGCAATGCCATTGCCCATGGTGCCTGCGCCCACAATACCTACGGTTTGAATGCTCATGTTCGTCCTCGAATGTCTGAAATAAATGGCTACGGATCCATCTTAGCCGCTGTCCACGCCGCCCTTGCTGACAGGCTGTCACCCACTCAACTCCTGAAACGCTTGCGGGTCAGGGCAAGTGCAACCCAAAACGACACACCCGCGAAAACCGTCAGCACAAGGCCGTGGCGTAGCGCATGTTCGGGCCAGCGGTCCAGGAACAAGGGCCGCACCAGATCCACCGCCGCCGACAGCGGGAGCCAATCGGCAAGCAAGCGCACAAGTGGCGGCAACTGATCACGCGGGAAAAAGATGCCGGAAAGGAACATCATGGGCGTCAGAAACAGGGTGAAGTAGTAAGTAAAAAAGTCATAGCCCTTGGCCAGCGCGTTGAAGATCAGCGCCATGCAGCTGAAGGTGATGCCCACGCCCAGCAGCACGGGCCAGGCCACCAGCAGTTTGGGGCTGTGGCTGATGCCCAGGGCCAGCATCACGCCCAGGATGGCGGTCACGGTGAACAGCGATTTGAAAGCGGCCCAGAGCATTTCGGCCAGCACCACGTCGTCCAGGCGCACCGGGGCGTTCATGATGCCGTCCCAGGTTTTTTGCACATGCATGCGCGAAAACGCCGAGTACAGCGCCTCAAAGGTCGCCGCATTCATGGCGCTCATGCAGATGCTGCCGCTGGCCAAGAAGAGGATGTAGGGCACTTTCTCGCCGCCCAGCTCGATCTGCCCGACCAACGAGCCCAGGCCGTAGCCAAAGGCGACCAGCCACATCAGCGGTTCGGCGATGTTGCCCACCAGGCTGGGGATGGCGAGCTTTTGCCACACCAGGAAGTTGCGTCGAAACACCGGCCACCAACGCATGGACAGGCGCGGCGCGGCCCATAGATTGTTCTGGATTTGGCTCATGATCAGCCTTCCTCCCGGATCTGGCGCCCGGTCAGTTTCAGGAACAGGTCTTCCAGGTTGGAAGGACGGTGCAGGGTGCGCAGCTGTGGCCAGGCCTGCAGGGCGGCCAGCAGGGGTTGGTTGTCGCGGGTGTAGAAGAAGATGGTCTCGCCGCTGACCTCGATGCGGCTGGCCAGCGCCTGCAGGCTGGCCTCTTGCGCCAGGGGCACGGCGCCCTGGCCAAAGACCTCGACCACTTCGGGCTCCAGGTGCTCGGCGATCAGGTCACGCGGCTTGCCCTCGGCGATCTTGCGGCCGTGGTCGAGCACCAGCAGGCGGTTGCACAACCGCTCGGCCTCGTCCATGAAGTGGGTGGTCAGCAAAATGGATTTGCCTTGCTGCAGCAGCACCTGCAGGCGCTCCCACATCAGGTGGCGGGCCTGCGGGTCCAGCCCGGTGGTGGGCTCGTCCAGCAGCAGCAAGTCAGGTGCGTTGATGAGGGCACGCGCCAAGCTCAGGCGCCGCTTCATGCCGCCTGAGAGCTGGCCGGGTTTGGCGTCGGCCTTGTGCGAGAGGGCGGCGTACTCCAGCAGCTGGGGGATGCGCTCACTGATCACACGGTCGGGCAGGCCAAAGTAGCGGCCAAACACCAGCAGGTTCTCGGCTGCGGTGAAATCCGGGTCCAGCGTGTCCATTTGGGCCACCACGCCCAGGCGGGCCTTGATGGCCAGGGCATCGCCAGGCATGTGCCGGTCACCAAAGTAGGTGATGGCGCCGCCATCCGGTTCGGACAGGCCCAGACACATGCGGATGGTGGTGGTCTTGCCCGCCCCGTTGGGGCCGATCACGCCCAGGCATTCGCCGGGCTCGATGTGGAAACTCAGGTCATTGACCACCGTCTGGTCGCCATAGCGTTTGGCCAGGTGGTTGACCGATAACAAAGTCGGATTCATGCCCTGATTGTGCCTTGGACCGATAAAATTCAGGATCTCCTGATATCGCCTTGGCGTCTGCTTCATGTCCAGTTCTTTTTCTGACCGCCTGGCGGTTGTGCCCCAATACCTGATCCCCAAACAGGCCCTGACAGCTTTTGCGGGCTGGGTGGCTGGTCAACAATGGGGCTCCACGACCACGGCGATCATCAATCGCTTTGTGCGTCGCTACAACGTGAACATGGCCGAAGCGGCCAACCCGGACACAGCCAGCTACCCCAGCTTCAATGCGTTCTTCACACGCCCTCTGCGTGCAAACGCGCGCCCTCTCGCGGACAGCGACTTTGTCAGCCCGGTGGACGGGGCCATCAGCCAGTGCGGCGCCATTGACGGGGATCGTATTTTCCAGGCCAAGGGCCACAGCTACACCGCGCAGACACTGGTCGGTGGCGATGCTGCTTTGGCCGCAGCATTCACCAACGGCACCTTTGCCACCCTGTACCTGAGCCCTCGCGACTACCACCGCATCCACATGCCCTGCGCCGGTCGCTTGACGCGCATGATCCATGTGCCGGGCGATCTGTTTTCGGTCAACCCGACCACCGCCCGCGGTGTGCCTGGCCTGTTTGCCCGCAACGAACGCGTGGTGTGCGTGTTCGAGGGCGAGTTCGGTCCGTTTGTCATGGTGCTGGTGGGCGCCACGATTGTGGGCAGCATGGCCACCGTGTGGCACGGCGTGGTCAACCCGCCGCGCCCAGGCAAAGTGCGCGAATGGACTTACGAGATGGGCAACATCACCCTGGACAAGGGCGAAGAAATGGGCCGTTTCCTGCTGGGGTCCACCGTGGTCTTGCTGATGCCCCAAGGCACGTGGCAACTGCCCACAGACTGGACACCTACCCGCCCCATCCGCATGGGTGAAGCCATGGGCCAGCGCCCATGAATCCGGGGCGCTGTAGCGCTTAAATTTCGATCTTCGAGCCCAGCTCCACAACCGAGTTGCTGGGCAGGTTCAGGAACTCGGCAGCCGGGCTGGCGTTGAGGTGCATCTGCGCAAACAGCTTTTCGCGCCAGGGCGTCATGCCGCCGCCGACCGTAGGCACCACAATATCGCGCGACAGGAAGTAACTGGTGCTCATCAAGTCCAGCGGATAGCTCAGGCCCTGCACCCCCTCCAGCGCCTTGGGCAAATCCACATCATCCTTGAAACCATAGTGCACCAGCACCTGCCAGCTGTCGTGGCCCAAGGGCTGGATTTCCAGGCGTCCATCCCGATCAATCCAGGGCACTTCGTGGTGGCGGACAGTCACAAACAGGTTTTGTTCATGCAGCACCTTGTTGTGCTTGAGGTTATGCAACAAGGCATTGGGCACCACCCCTGGTTCTGCCGTGAGGAACACGGCCGAACCCGCGACACGGGTAGGCGGCTCCACAAAAACCGCTTCCAGAAAATCGCCTAATTTAAGTGAGTCCGACTGCAAGGACTGGTTGAGCAAACGTCGTCCCTCTTTCCAGGTCAGCATCAACATGAAGATGGACCCACCGATGAACAGCGGGAACCAGCCCCCCTCAAACAGCTTGAGCATGTTCGATGACCAGAACGCCAAATCCACAACAAAGAAAAACCCTGTGGCACCCACGCACAATGCCAGTGGCATCTTCCATCCATAACGGATGACGTAGAAGGTCAGCACCGTGGTGATCATCATGTCTGTACACACCGCAATGCCGTAGGCCGACGCCAGGTTGCTGGAAGATTTGAACATCAGCACCGCCAGCACAATCGCCACGAACAAGCCCCAGTTCACAAAAGGCATGTAAATCTGACCTGTTTCGTGCTCGCTGGTGTGCTGCACGTGCAAACGCGGCAGGTAACCCAGTTGAATCACCTGCTTGGTGACGCTAAACGCACCGGAAATCAGCGCCTGTGAGGCAATCACCGTGGCCAGCGTGGCCAGGCCCACCATCGGCATCAAAGCCCACTCAGGCATCATCAGGAAAAACGGATTTTTAACCGCTTCGGGATTGGACAGCAACAAGGCCCCTTGCCCAAAGTAGTTGATGATCAGGCTAGGCATCACCACGGCGAACCAGGCCAGTCGGATCGGCTTTTTGCCAAAGTGACCCATGTCTGCGTACAAGGCCTCGGCCCCTGTCACACACAACACCACAGCCCCCAAAATGACAAAGGTCGTGCCCGGGTTGTTCCAGATGAAGCCCAGGGCATGGTGCGGACTCAAGGCCCACAAAATGGCTGGATACTGAACGATCTGCGCCACACCACTGACGGCCAGGGCCGCAAACCAGATCAGGGTGATGGGCCCGAAAAACTTGCCGATGCCGGCCGTGCCCCGCTTTTGCACCCAAAACAGGGCCAGCAAAATCAGCAGGGTCAGCGGGATCACCATCTTCTTGAAGTTGGGAGAAATGACCTCCAGACCCTCAACCGCAGACAGCACCGAAATGGCAGGCGTGATGACGCCATCACCATAAAACAGACAGGTGCCAAACACGCCGATGAACAACAAGCGCCTGCGCAAAACCGGCCGGTCCTTGACCGACTGCGAGGCCAGCGCCAGCATCGCCACCAGCCCCCCCTCGCCATGGTTGTCTGCGCGCAGCACCAGCAGCACATACTTGACCGACACAATCGTGGTCAAGGTCCAGACAAACAGGGACAGCACACCAAACACATTGGCAGGGGTGAAATCGACATGGCCAGAACCAAATACCTCTTTGACGGCATACAGCACGCTGGTGCCGATGTCACCGTACACCACGCCAATGGCGCCCAAAGTCAGTGCAGCTAAGCTTGAACGGGAAGAAGACACAAATCAGGGGCTCCTTGCGCAAAACAGGAGCCGAAGTCACACATAGCGCTATTGTGCGCCCGTCCAGAAAGATTTAAACCGGTTCAGAACAAATGTTGCAGTGCAACAACTTTGATCTACTCCAACATCAAGCGTCAAAATTCTCCGCTTCCGGATCCGTTGCCTCCAGCTCGTAGCTGGCAGCGAGCATGGCCAGACGTCCGACCACCCCGTACATGTAAAAACGATTAGGCACACTGACACCTGGCTTGACGCCCGGCTGAGGTAAGTGAGCACTCTCTTCGAATGCCAGAGGTACAAAACTGGCCCCTGGAGCATTGAGGTTTTCGTCCACGCCACGGTCCGCGTGCACGCGGTAGAAACCGCCAACCACATAGCGGTCCATCATGTAGACCACTGGCTCGGCTACAGCGTCGTTCATCAGCTCGTGGGTGATGACCCCCTCCTGGATGATCACATCGCTCACGGTTTGGCCATCCTTGATGACGTTCATCTTGTTGCGCGTCTTGCGGTTGAGCTGATCCAAGTCAGACACATCGCGCACCGTCATGATGCCCATGCCGTAAGTCCCGTTGTCGGCTTTGACCACGACGAAAGGCTTTTCGTTGATGCCGTACTCCTTGTATTTGCGCTTGATCTTGGTGAGCAAGGCGTCCACATTGCTGCGCAGGCACTCCATGCCTGTGCCTTCGGCAAAGTTGACTTCACCGCACTGGTTGAACATGGGGTTGATCAGCCAGGGGTCGATGCCCAGCATCTTGCCAAAGCGCTTGGTCACCTCTTCATAGCTCTGGAAATGCGTGCTCTTGCGACGCACACTCCAGCCTGCATGCAAAGGCGGCAAAAGGTACTGCTCGTGCAGATCTTCCAGAATGCCCGGGGCCCCTGCGGACAAGTCGTTGTTCAGCAAGATGGTGCAGGGGTCGAAGTGCTGCAAGCCCAGGCGGTGGCGCGTGCGCTGCACGGGTTCGAGCAGCACCGTCTCGCCGCCTGGCAAAGCGATTTCAGTCGGCTCCTTGATCTCGGGGTTGATCGAACCGATGCGCACATTCAGGCCCGCCATGTGAAAGATACGCTGCAGCTGCAGCACATTGCTCAGGTAGAAGGTGTTGCGTGTGTGGTTCTCGGGAATGATCAGCAGGTTTTTGGCCTCGGGGCAAATCTTCTCGATCGCGGCTTGCGCTGCCTGCACCGCCAAGGGCAACATTTCGTTGGTCAGGTTATTCCAGCCACCGGGAAAGAGGTTGGTGTCCACCGGCGCCAGCTTGAAGCCGGCATTGCGAATGTCCACCGACGAGTAGATGGGCGGGGTGTGCTCCATCCACTCCAGACGGAACCAGCGCTCGATGGCAGGCATCGAATCCAGGATGCGTTGCTCAAGCTCGTTGATGGGGCCCGTGAGCGCCGTGACCAGATGCGGAACCATATCAACTCCTCACTTCACCCTCGCCCAGCACCACGTACTTGAGCGAAGTCAGACCTTCGATACCCACGGGTCCGCGGGCGTGGAATTTGTCAGTGCTGATGCCGATTTCGGCACCTAGTCCATATTCAAAACCGTCGGCGAAACGGGTGCTGGCGTTGACCATCACGCTCGACGAGTCCACCTCGCGCAAAAAGCGCTGGGCGTGCATGTGGTCACGCGTGAGGATGGCTTCGGTGTGGTGGCTGCTGTAGTGGTTGATGTGGGCAATCGCCTCGTCCAGACCCGCCACCACCTTGACGCTGATGATGGGCGCCAGGTATTCCTCGAACCAGTCCTGCTCGGTGGCGTCCTTCAGGTTCGCCCCCGGCACATTGGCCAGGATCTGCTTCGCTTCAGGACAGCAGCGCATTTCCACGCCCTTGCCCGCGTAAACGGCGCCGATCCTGGGCAGGAACTCGGCCGCCACACCGCGTGCCACCAGCAGGCTTTCGCTGGCGTTGCAAGGGCTGTATTTTTGCGTCTTGGCGTTGTCGGCCACCTTGACCGCCATGGCGATGTCGCAGGGATCATCCACATAGGTGTGGCAGTTGCCGTCCAGGTGTTTGATGACCGGCACCTTGGCCTCGGCGCTGATGCGCTCGATCAAGCCCTTGCCGCCACGCGGAATGATCACATCCACAAACTGGGGCATCGCAATGAGTTGCCCCACAGCCGCACGGTCGGTGGTTTGCACCAGTTGCACCGCGTTTTGCGGCAGACCCGCTTGCGCCAGTGCCTGCTGCACCAGCAAGGCCAGGGCCTTGTTCGATTCAATGGCTTCAGAGCCACCACGCAAAATGCAGGCATTACCGCTCTTGATCGACAGGCTGGCCGCTTCGATGGTCACGTTGGGACGGCTCTCGAAAATCATGCCGAACACGCCAATAGGCACCCGCATCTGACCCACGCGAATGCCGCTGGGCTGCTGCTTCATGCCCATGATTTCGCCAATCACGTCGGGCATGGCGGCCAACTGCTCGCAGCCCAAGGCACAGGTTTCAATGACCTTGGGCGTGAGCTTGAGACGATCCACCATGGGCTCAGCCAGGCCGGCAGCGCGTGCACGCTCAAGGTCTTTGGCGTTGTCGGCCTGCAGACTGTCTGTGTTGGCACGCAGCAAATCGGCCAGCGCAAGCAGCGCCCGGTTTTTCAGGGCCGCAGAGGCTTTGGCCATGGCTGCGCTGGCCTCTTTGGCCTGCGCGCCCAAAGCCGCCATGTATTGAGCTGTATCGAGAGCATTCATGAGATTCATTTTCTCACACCCCCTGCCGGAGGTCTGCCACTCAACGGACAGCGCACAGATGTGCAAGACGCAAAGCCAATCGCTCCAGCGCTTGCCATGCGTCGGCAGGCCAACCAGGTGTTTTCAGACCCTTGACCACGCCATCGACCTGGTGCGCCGCCTGCAACAAGCCTTGCAGGCGCGCCACGGACAAGCGTGGCATCACCCGCTCGAATTGGCGCTCACGCACGCCCCAGACCCGCTGCTCACGCAGCGCCATGGGCATGGGCTTGCCTGCAACCACTGCATCCTTGACGCGTTTGAGGGCGCGAATGTCTTCGCCCAAGGTGTAGTGCACCAGCACCGGCGTTTCGCCCTCGGCCTGCAAGCCTTCGAGCATGCGATGCACGCGCAGGATATTACCCGACAGCACCGCCTCGGAAAGCTTGAACACGTCATAGCGGGCCACGTTAAGGACCGCAGCTTCAATAGCTTGTAGTGTCAGCTCACCCTGTGGGTGCAACAGTGCCAGCTTCTGGATTTCCTGGTGGGCGGCCAGCAAATTGCCTTCCACCCGGTCTGCAAAAAATTGCAAGGCCTGTTGCCCCTGGTCGCCAGATTGCACATACTGGCCTTGCTGCTGCAAACGCTGAGCGATCCACGCGGGCAAGGCATTGCGCTCCACAGTGTCCACGGCAATGGATGCCCCCGATTGCTCCAGCGCCGCAAACCAGGCGCTCTTGCGCGTGGCTGCGTCCAGCCGGGGCAAGGTGATCAGGGTCAGTGTGTCTTCCTGCTGCGGCGCGCCTTCGGCCAGACTTTGCAGGGCGGCGCTGCCGTCCTTGCCAGGTTTGCCCGACGGGATGCGAATTTCAACCAATTGCTTGTCTGCAAACAGGCTGAGCGCCCCCCCAGCGGCCAACACCTCGCTCCAGTCAAAATGCGCGCCTTGCACGGTGTACACCGTGCGTTCGGTGTACCCCTGCGTTCGTGCCAGATTACGAATGGCGTCTGTCGCCTCTTGCATCAGCAAAGGCTCATCCCCATGCAATACATACAGGTGACGCAAACCTTTTTGCAGATGCGCAGGCAATTGAGCGACAGTCAGCTGCATGCTTAACGCCTCAGCCGCGGTGGCGCACAGCCGCCAGACGACGCATGATCTGGCCGACAATGTCCGACTGCATGCTGCGGTAAGTCAGGCCCTCTTCAATCTCTTTGGACAGTGCCGCGCTTTCCGCGTAACTGAGATCACGCTCCATTTGCAGCGTCACTGACTCCAGCCACTCCACGCCCTGGGCATCGCGCAGGCGAAAACCAACACTCAGTCGCAGCTGTACCTCTCGGACCTGACCCGAGGCATTGACACCCACAATCACGCGCTGGCGGTTTTGCGAAAGGATGTCCAGCGTGGCATCGGCCTCGCGCATGCGCTTGGGATCTTCGATCAACTCCAGCTTGCCTGTGCCCAACAAGTGTCTGCGCAACTCCACGCCCAACGGGTCTTGCGGAAAATTGACAAACAGTTTGCGAAAAGCAAAGTCCCCCCCTTCGCGCAGTTTGAAGCCGCAGCCACTTAAGGCAACAGCTGCCAAACCCCAAAGAAAGTGGCGACGAGCGCTTTGCATCAGACCACCACGTTAACCAAACGACCCGGCACCACAATGACTTTTTTGGCTGCTGCGCCATTGGCGGCTTTGACAAAGGCTTCACTGGCCAGTGCAGCAGCTTCAATTGCAGCCTTGTCAGCGCTGGCAGGCACCAGCACGGCGCCACGCAGCTTGCCGTTGACCTGCAGCATGAGTTCGATCTCGTCGCGCTGCAGAGCAGACTCATCGACACCCGCCCAGGCTACGTCGAGCAGGTCACCGCAGCAGGCTGCGTAGCCCAGATCGGTCCACAGCTCATCGGTGATGTGCGGACAGGCCGGGTAGAGCACGCGCAGCAAGATCGAGAAACACTCGGCCAGCGCGGCAGCATCTTCGGCGCTGTCCGACAGCTGCACGTCTTCGAGCGTGTTGAGCATCTTCATCACCGCCGAGACGACGGTGTTGTACTGCATGCGCTCGTAGTCGTAATTGGCCTGCTTGAGCACGGTGTGGATGTCCAGGCGCAGCGCCTTGGCCGCTTTGCCAAAAGCCACATCCTGGCTGCGATCCACCGCAATGCCCTTCTTGAGCAGGGCTTCGTTCTTGACCGCGAAGTTCCACACGCGGCGCAGAAAACGGTAGCTGCCTTCCACCGCCGCGTCATTCCACTCCAGTGTGGCTTCGGGCGGCGCGGTGAACATGGTGTACAGACGGGCGGTGTCGGCGCCGTATTTTTCGATCAGGTCCTGCGGGTCCACGCCGTTGTTCTTGGACTTGGACATGGTGCCCACGCCCTCGTAGTCGATGGGCGTGCCCACGGGCAGCAGACCATCGCCACTCTCGGCGGCATTCTTGAGCTTGGCGCCCACCACCTTGCCTGCGTCGTCAAGCACATGCTCGACATCGTGCGGCCAGAAGTAGTCCTTGCCGCCTTTGGCGGTGCGGCGCGAGTAGATGTGGTTGAGCACCATGCCCTGCGTGAGCAGCTTGCTGAAGGGCTCATCGACCTTGACCAGGCCCAGATCGCGCATGACCTTGGTCCAGAAACGCGCATACAGCAGGTGCAGGATGGCATGTTCGATGCCGCCGATGTATTGATCCATCGGCATCCAGTAATCCGCACCTTCGGCCACCATCTTGTCAGGGTTGGTCGGATCGCAATAGCGCATGAAGTACCAGGACGAATCCACAAAGGTGTCCATGGTGTCGGTCTCGCGGCGCGCGGGCTTGCCGCACACCGGGCAGGTCACGCCCGCGTGGAAGCCTTCGTGCTTGTGCAGCGGGTTGCCAGAGCCGTCAGGAATGCAGTCCTGCGGCAGCACCACCGGCAGGTCTTTTTCGGGCACCGGCACGGCGCCGTGCTCGTCGCAATGGATGATCGGGATCGGCGTGCCCCAGTAGCGCTGGCGGCTCACGCCCCAGTCGCGCAAACGCCAAGTGGTTTTCTTCTCGCCCAGGCCTTTGGCAGCGAGCAGCTCGGCCACCTTGCTCACGGCGGCCTTGTAGCTCAGACCATCCAGTTCGCCGGAGTTGACGCACACGCAGTTTTGCTTGTCGCCGTACCACTCTTGCCAGGCACTGACATCGAAAGCCTGGTCCTTGACGGACACGACCTGCTTGATCGGCAGCTGGTACTTGAGGGCGAACGCAAAGTCACGCTCGTCGTGTGCAGGCACGCCCATCACGGCGCCATCGCCGTAGCTCATCAGCACATAGTTGCCAACCCAGACCTCGACATTTGCGCCCGTCAAAGGGTGCGTGACGAACAAGCCGGTGGGCATACCCTTTTTCTCTTGCGTGGCGAGCTCGGCTTCAGTGGTGCCGCCGGTCTTGCACTCTTCCAGGAAAGCAACCAGTGCGGGGTTGCTGGCCGCCGCATGCAGCGCCAGCGGGTGCTCGGCCGCCACGGCGCAAAACGTCACGCCCATGATGGTGTCCGCACGCGTGGTGAAGACGTACATCTTGCCGTCGCCAATCAGTTGACCGTCCGCGCCCGCAATGTCGTGCGTGAACGCAAAGCGCACACCTTCGCTCTTGCCGATCCAGTTTTCCTGCATCAGACGGACTTTGTCGGGCCAACCGTCCAGCGTCGCCTTCTCGTTGCCGATTTGCACATGGTCCAGCAGCTCTTGGGCGTAGGCCGTGATGTTGAGGTAGTAGCCGGGAATCTCGCGCTTTTCCACCAGCGCGCCCGTGCGCCAGCCGCGACCGTCGATCACCTGCTCGTTGGCGAGCACGGTCTGGTCCACCGGGTCCCAGTTGACGACTTGCGTCTTGCGGTAGGCGATGCCTTTTTCCAGCATCTTCAAAAACAGCCACTGGTTCCACTTGTAATACGTCGGATCGCAGGTGGCGACTTCGCGCGACCAGTCGATGGCCAAGCCCATCGCCTGCATCTGCTTTTTCATGTAGGCGATGTTTTCGTACGTCCACTGGGCGGGCGGCACCTTGTTCTTGAGCGCGGCGTTTTCGGCAGGCAGGCCAAAGGCGTCCCAGCCCATGGGCATGAGCACGTTATAGCCGCGCATGCGCAGCTGGCGCGTGAGCATGTCGTTGATGGTGTAGTTGCGGACATGGCCCATGTGCAGCTTGCCGCTGGGGTAAGGCAGCATGGAGCAGGCGTAGAACTTCTTTTTGCTCTGGTCTTCGGTGACGCGGTAGGCGTCTTTGGACGCCCAGCGGGCCTGTGCGGCGGCTTCGACGTCGAGATGGTTGTACTTGTCTTGCATGATGCCCCGATTGTAGAAGGTGGGCGACCCCATTCACGGCGCTTTCAGGGCTTGAGGGCCGGACTGGTCAGGAAACCGATCTGTCCCAGACCGTTTTGTTGCAACACATCCATCATCCGAACAATCTGCTCATATTTCACACTGGCATCGGCGGCCAAACGCACAGACGGCAATTCATCCCGGGAAGCGAGAGTCCACTGCTTGAGCTGCCCTGGCAAATCGGCCCAGGCCACGGCTTCACGGTTGAGCCACAACGTACCATCTGCCTTGATGCCTATGTCCAGCACAGACGCCGTTTGCACGGCACTCGACGCTTGGGCAGAGGGCAACTCCAAATGCAAGGCTCGACCCAACCAGGGTGCGGTGACCATGAAAATCACCAGCAGCACCAGCATCACGTCCACCATGGGCGTGACGTTGATTTCTTTCATCGGGGCCGCCGGGACCTGGCGTGTCAAGCGTCCGAAAGCCATTCAAGCCTCCTCGGGTGCCAGCAATTCCAGCACATCGTGCGCAAAACCTTCGAGCTCGGCTTCAATGGCTGATGCACGGCGCCCGAGAAAGTTATAGGCCAACACAGCGGGCAAAGCCACTGCCAAACCCATGGCGGTCATGACCAGTGCTTCACCCACCGGACCGGCGACCTGGTCCAGCGTCAAATCAGTGGCCTGGCCCAATCCGGTCAGTGCATGGTAGATCCCCCAGACCGTGCCCAACAAGCCCACAAATGGAGCGGTCGCCCCCACGGAAGCCAGCACAGTCTGCCCCCACTGCAAGCGATGACTGCATTGCGCAAGTGCATCGCGCAACGCACGCGTCAACCGCGCACGCACACGGCCCACCACCACCAACGTTCCGCTGACGGGCAATACCGTAGATTGCAACAACAGTCCCACCGCCGGGTCCCAATGGGTGGCCTGGATACGTCCCGCATCAAAGTCTGCTGAAGCCCAAAAGGCTGAAACAGCCTTGGGCACGGCACGGGCAGTGCGTGTCAGCAGCCAGCCCTTCCACACAATCACGACCCAGCTCGCCACCGACATGACCAGCAAAGTCACCGCCAACATCCGGCTCAGCAGGTCTGCAGTCAGCCAGAAGTTCCACATGGTCAAGGCCTCAGTTCAGCCCCAGCACGTCGAACATGTCGAACAGGCCGCGGTCTTGCCCCGCCAGGAAGCGCACGGCACGCAAACTGCCCTGAGCATAGGTGGCGCGACTCGACGATTTGTGGGTCACCTCGATGCGCTCACCTGTGCCGGCAAACAGCACAGTGTGGTCTCCCACAATATCACCGCCGCGGATGGTGGAGAAGCCAATGGTGGACGGGTCACGTTCGCCGGTGTGGCCATAGCGCTCGTACACCGCACACTCTTTGAGGTCGCGGCCAATCGCATCTGCAATCACCTCGCCCATTTTCAGCGCGGTGCCACTGGGAGCGTCGACCTTGTGCCGGTGATGAGCCTCGATGATTTCAATGTCGTAGCCAGTAGCCAGCGCCTTGGCCGCCATTTGCAGCAACTTAAGCGTCACGTTCACACCCACACTCATGTTGGGAGCCATGACGATGGCGATGCCCTTGGCGATCTCCGCGATCTCGGCTTTTTGCGCCTCGGTAAAGCCGGTGGTACCAATCACGGCCTTGACGCCAAGCTCGCGGCACACCCTCAGATGGGCCAACGTTCCTTCGGGTCGGGTGAAGTCAATCAGGAATTTTGAATCCTGCAGTCCCGCACGCAAATCACCCTGCACCTTCACACCAGAAGCTTGCCCCAACCAGGCAGACGCGTCCTGCCCCACAGCAGCACTCGTGGGCAAGTCCAGTGCGCCTGACAAACGGCAATCGTCCGCCTCGGCAATGGCTTCGATCAGCATGTGCCCCATACGCCCTGAGGCGCCGGCAACAGCAACAGCATGGCGAGCAGGATTGTTGGGTTCGGAATTCATGCAGAGGACTTCAAAAGAAAACAGGAAAAAGGTCAGCGGCCAGGCGCTTCCAGTGGCGGATATTGCGACGGCAGCGGCGGCAGGGCCGCCGGCGTCTGCGCCTTTTCAGGCACGGCATAGGCCTTGAGCTGCTCAGGCGACGCCTGAAGGGCTGGCACTTTGACGGCTTTACGCTCGCCCTCCAGGCGCTGCACAAACTCCTGCTCACTGGGCAACTCGTCAGACTCGACCTTGTCGAGCACGTCTCCCTGGAACCAGACGGTGAGTTTGAACTGTTGGGGCTCCACATTCTGGCGTCGAATGCTGAAAGCGTAATCCCAGCGCTCACCTCGGAACAAGCTCGTGATCAAGGGCGTGCCCAGAATATCGCGTACTTGCGCCTTGGGCATTCCGGGGCGCAAGGCCTGACGCTGTTCTTTGGAGACAAAGTTGCCTTGAACCACCTCGGGCACATAAGTCTTGAACGTGTCACGCCCCACCCAGCTTTGCACGCTGCTGCACGCGCCCAACGACGCACACAGCGCCAGCATGGCCAGCCTGGCCAAAACCGGACGGAAAGTCATTGAATTTGTCATGGCTGTACGGACACCTTTATGATCGGGCCATTGTAGCGGCACAGCGTTTTGCACTGGGCCGTCCATTTGTGACCTTTTGTTGCCCATGCCCCAGATCGACGACCTCAAAAGCTCTGGCCTCAAGGCCACTGGCCCCCGCCTGAAAATCCTGGAGGTGTTTCAGCACGGGCCCCAGCGTCACATGACGGCAGAAGACGTGTTTCGCCATCTCATGCACGAAAACACCGACATTGGTCTGGCCACGGTGTACCGCGTGTTGACCCAGTTCGAGCAGGCCGGACTGCTTAGCCGCAACCATTTTGAAGGCGGCAAAGCGGTCTACGAGCTCAACGAAGGACAGCACCACGACCATCTGGTGTGTCTTGACTGCGGGCAGGTAGAAGAGTTTTTCGACGCCGAAATCGAAAAGCGCCAGCAAGCCGTGGCCAAACTCAAAGGCTTTGAGATTGCGGACCATGCCCTGAGCATTTACGCGCACTGCACACGAAAGACCTGCCCCAACAAACGTTGAGGCCGCTCAATCCATCGCACGGCGCTGGCGCTCGATGAACTCCTGGTAAGTGTCGATCCCGCGCATCTGCAAAATGGTGTTGCGCACCGCAGCCTCCACCAACACGGCGATGTTGCGGCCCGCCACCACCTGAATCACCACCTTGCGCACGGGAATGCCCAGGACCTCTTGCGTCAAAGGGGCGCTGGGTAAACGCTCATAGTCGCGCTCCAGCGTTTCCTTGCGCACCAGGTGCACGATCAGCTTCAGGCGCATTTTGCGCCGCACCGCTGTTTCACCAAAGATGGCCCGGATGTCCAGCAAACCAATGCCACGGACCTCCAGCAGATTCTGGAGCAGGTCAGGACAACGCCCCTCGATGGTGGTCTGGTTGATGCGGTACAAATCCACTGCATCGTCAGCCACCAGGCCGTTGCCACGCGAGATCAATTCAAGACCAAGCTCACTCTTGCCCAGACCTGACTCACCGGTGATCAGGACCCCCATGCCCAAAATATCCATGAACACGCCGTGCATGGTGGTGCGGTCCGCGAAGTGCTTGGACAAATAAGCCCGCAACACATCAATCACAAAAGCCGATGATTCGTCGGTGGCGAACATCGGGATTTGCGCCCGCTCGCACATGGACAACAGGGACTCGGGTGCAGACTGCCCATCTGCCAAGACAAGCACCGGAGGCTCCAGCGTCACGATACGGGCGATCCGCCTTGCACAGTCCTCTGCGCTGCCGTTGCTCAGGTAAGCCACCTCGCGCTCACCCAGGATCTGCACCCGGTAGGGGTGGATGTAATTCAAATACCCCACGAGGTCAGCACCCGAGCGGGCCATGCGGATGGCCACCTCGTCAAAACGCCTCTCGGAAGCGCCTTGGCCGGCGATCCACTGCCATTTCAGACTGCCACGGTGGTCCTCGAACAACAGGTCTGCACTGATGACCGAGGGCTTCATGGCATCAAGCGGCTTGTGTAGATTGCCAACCCGAAATCAGGCCATGCAGCGCATCGCGGTTATCGCTGCACTTGATGCGATCGCGCAGGCTGGCGTCGCTGAGCAGTTCGGCAATTTCGGACAGGATTTCAAGGTGCTTCTGGGTTGCAGCTTCGGGCACCAGCAAGAAAATCAACAGCTGAACCGGTTGCTCGTCCGGCGCATCAAAGCCAATGGGCTGCAAGAGCTGGAATACGGCAGCCATGGGCGCTTTCAAGCCCTTGATGCGGCCATGCGGAATCGCCACGCCGTGACCGAGCCCGGTCGAACCCAAGCGTTCACGTGCAAAAAGGCTATCAGTGACCAGCGCACGTGACAAACCATGCAGGCTTTCAAAAAGCAAACCCGCTTCTTCAAACGCACGTTTCTTGCTGGTGACCTCAACGGACACCAGAACTTGGTCGACAGGCAGGATGGATGCAAGACGATTCATGATCGGGCGCATTATGCACCCGGGAAACCCTTATGCATCTTGAGACAGATTAATGAATACTTTTATTTTCTTTGATTAACAAAAAACCGCCCGAAGGCGGTTATTCAATGGGGTCAAGCCATTTACATCATGCGCTTGGGCGCATCGTGATGATGATCGGTCAATTTGTTTTTGTGCTTGACCACCTGGCGATCGAGCTTGTCCATCAACTCATCCACCGCGGCGTACAGGTCTTCGTGGGCACTCTCGGCAAACAGATCGTTGCCTTTGACATGGATGTTGCATTCGGCTTTTTGCCGCTTTTCTTTCTCCTTTTGCTTTTCAACACTCAACAGCACTTTGACGTCCACCACCTGGTCAAAGTGGCGGGTGATGCGATCGAGTTTGCCCGTGACATAACTGCGCAGTGCATCGGTGACTTCAAGATGGTGTCCACTGATCGTCAGGTTCATAAGGCTGGCCTCCTGTCATGCAAGGTAATGAATGCCCGAATCGGGCGCTTAACGCATCGCGTTGAGTTCACTATGCGCCGGCTGGAAATGAAAAGCAAGGCGGCTCAAGGTAAACCCCGAATCGCCGCGGTTTTGCATGGGCAACTGAACAAAGCCGTGTTAACGTCGAAAAGATCAGGTTCGGTGCGGGGCTTCATGCACATGAACTCTGGCAGCCATCCAGATGGTAGACAAGCTGACCATCACGCCCACAACGCCCGCGACCCAATAATGGGTCAGATGCCCTTGTGCGTCACGCCCAATGATCAAGCCCCCAGCGATGGCCGCCAGCCCCATGGCTGCTGACTGCACCGAAGCGTTGAGCGTCATGAATGTGCCGCGTAAATGGGGTACCGAGGCCGAGCTGATCAAGGCCATGCCCGGAATCATGCGTCCACTCATCGCGATGAACAAGCAGGTCGAAATCACCACCAGGGCCCACACCGGCAACCCCGCTGACACCGTGGTCAACAGCAACGGAACGCACACCACGGCAGCCAGTCGCCTGAAGGTCTGCGCCTTGCCCAAACGATCGGTCAAGTGCCCAAAGTAGCGTGCCGACACCAGCGTGCCCGCACCACCCACAAGATAAATCCACGGGATTTGCTCTGGGCGCATGCCCGCGTTGGACTGCAGGTAAATGGTGATGTAGGGAATGACCGTAAAGCCCGCAAACATCATCAACCCGGACAAAGCAAAGGCCTTGAGGTGATTGGCATCCGCCAGCACCCGCCCAAGCCCGACCCAGGCTGAGGTGCGGTGTGGGTGATGCAAGTGACCATCGATCACCGGCAGGGTCCGCTGAGCCACGACAATCAAGCCGAGCACGAGCAGAGCAATCGCAAAAAAGGGCACATGCCAGCTCCAGTGCGCCGCCAAAAACAGACCCAGCGGCACACCTGCCACCGTTGACACCGAGAACGAGGTCATGACCACCCCCATCGCCCGCCCCCGGCGTTCAAAAGGCACCAGATCCGCCACAATGGTCTGGGACAAGGCCGACAGCACGCCACCAAATACACCGGCAGCCACCCGCGCCAGCATCAACCACGCGTAGGTTGGCGCGAGGCCACAGGCCAGCGTCGCCAGGCCAAACAAGCTGTACATAACCAGCAGCAAACGTTTCCGGTCGAACTGATCCACATACATGGCGGCTATCAGGCCTGAAGCCCCTGCCGACAACGTGTAGGCCGAGACCAAGAGACCAAACTGGGCATTGCTGATGCCCAGTAATTGGGTAAATTGCGGCCCCAACGGCATCATGATCATGAAATCCAGAATATGGGTGAACTGAACGCCAGCCAGCGTCAGCAGTACCCAGCGCTCGCGGCTGGGCGTCAGGGCCTGAGTCATGGAATATTCCTTTGAAGGGCAAGAATCTAACAGCTTGTGCGCCTGACTGCCGACACCCAGTGCAGATCACTGCCCACATACCCGACCAAAGTGCCATAATTCGTGCACTTTCCCATTTCCGGAGAATTGTCGTCATGGACAGCTACCCTAGTCGGTAGCTTTCGGATGAACTGAGCATCTGCCCTTCGTCTGAAAGCTACGCCCCACCCAGCCCCTTTTGGACCTTTGGCAACTGGCCTGCGCAGGAGACGCCATGCTCAATATCTTTACCCTCGTCAACGGACGCCTCTTTCAGGAAGAAATCGAATCCCTGGAAGAGCTCTCACGCTTTCAGCCGATCTGGGTGGACCTGGAGTCCCCCACGGTGGAAGAAAAGCGCTGGATCAAACAGTACTACGGCCTGTCCATCCCCGAAGACGCGATGGACGAGGACATCGAAGAGTCCGCCCGTTTCTACGAAGAAGACAACGGCGAGCTGCACATTCGCTCTGACTTTTTGATCGCGGACGAGTTCGAGCCCACCACCGTACGTTGCGCTTTCATCCTCAACCAGCACAACACCAACTTGCGTAGCCAGGGCGTGTTGTTCTCGATCCACGACGAAGACATTCCTGTGTTTCGCCTGCTGCGCATGCGCGCCCGTCGCGCCCCCGGCCTGATCGAAGACGCCAAGGAAGTGCTGCTCAAACTGTTTGATGCTGACGCCGAATACTCTGCCGACACGCTCGAAGGCATCTACGATCACCTGGAAAAGGCTGGCAAACAAGTGCTCTCGGGTGATGTGACCGACGCTCTGGCTGGTGAGGTGCTGGGCGCCATTGCCCGCCAGGAAGACTTGAACGGCCGCATCCGCCGCAACGCCATGGACACGCGCCGCGCTGTCAGCTTCATGATGCGCTCCAAAATGCTCAATGCCGAGCAATTTGAAGAAGCCCGCCAAATCCTGCGCGACATCGACTCGCTGGACTCCCACACCGCCTTCCTGTTCGACAAGATCAACTTCCTGATGGATGCCACCGTCGGTTTCATCAACATCAACCAGAACAAGATCATCAAGATCTTCTCGGTGGCCAGCGTGGCTTTGCTGCCCCCTACCCTGATCGCCAGCATCTACGGCATGAACTTCAAGTTCATGCCCGAGCTGGACTGGAGCCTGGGCTATCCCTACGCGCTGGGCCTGATGCTGGCCAGTGCCTTGGGGCCCATGTGGTACTTCCGCCGTCGCGGCTGGCTCAAGTAAGCTGTCGCAACCACTGCGACAGCACAGCCACACTGTAGTGGCTGGCCACCTCGGTCACAAAGCGACCAAAGTCAGTGTGCGCATCGTCATCGGCTCGGTCCGAGATGGTACGTAGCGCTGCGAACGGCACGCCGTAATCAAAGCACACTTGCGCGACTGCAGCGCCCTCCATCTCCACGGCCAGAGCTTGCGGCAAGGCCTGCTGCAGGGCGCGGCACTCGGCCGAACTGCTCACGAAACGATCTCCTGTTGCCACCAAGCCCTGGTGGCATTGAGCACGCTGCAGCGCAAACGCCTGCACACTTTGCGCCTGCACGTGCCGGCCCACATCTGCCAGAACATCACGGGCTGCATGCGCAAGCTGAGAAGACAATGCCACATCCGTTTCGAACACCGTGCGGCCATAAAGTGGCACCTCATGCCGTGCAAACAAGGGCGAGGCATCCATGTCATGCTGTACAAAACCATTGGCCACGACCACATCGCCCACACGCACTTCCTGGCCAATGCCGCCGGCCACACCGGTAAAAACAATTTGATTGACCCCGAAGCGCTCAATCAGAGCAGTCGCCGTGGTCGCGGCCGCCACTTTGCCCACACGGGAAAGCACCGCCACCACCTCCTGTCCTTGCCAGCGCCCGCACCAGAAGGTGCGTCCGGCCACTTGCTGTCGCCGCTCATCGGGCATCGCCTCCAGCATGCCTGCCAGCTCTTCGTGCAGGGCACCCATGATGCCAATCACCATTCGTGTTCTCCAGACAAAATAAAGGCGACCCGCGGGTCGCCTTGGCAAGTGTAGAACAGCCCAGGATCAGCTGACACTGCGCAACTCACGACGCAGGATCTTGCCCACGGGTGTTTTGGGCAGTTCATTGCGAAACTCCACAATGCGTGGCTGCTTGTAGGCCGTGAGGTTTTCCTTGCAATGCGCCAGCACTGCCTCTTCGGTCAAGGCAGGATCCTTTCGCACCACCACCAGCTTCACAGCCTCGCCCATGCGTTCGTCAGGTACGCCCACAGCGGCACACTCCAGCACACCAGGACACGACGACACCACATCCTCGACCTCATTGGGATAAACATTGAAACCGCTGACCAAAATCATGTCTTTTTTACGGTCCACGATCTTGAAAAAGCCGTTCTCGTCCAAGGTGCCAATATCGCCTGACTTGAAGTAGCCGTCAGCGGTCATCACGCGCGCAGTCTCGTCGGGACGCTGCCAGTACCCCGCCATGACTTGCGGACCTTTGATGACGATTTCACCCGCCTGTCCAACTTGTGTAATGTCATTTCCCACATCGTCGATCAGCTTCATCCAGGTGCTGGGAATGGGAACACCAATCGTGCCTGTGAACGAAGTGTTGGTCGGCACATTGCAGCACGCCGAAGGACTGGTCTCTGACAGGCCATAGCCCTCGGTGATGGGGCAGCCAGTCTTCTCCAGCCACAGCTTGGCCACACTGTGTGTCACCGCCATGCCACCGCCCAGTGATATCTTCAGATTGGACCAATTGACCTTGTCGAAGTCCGGATGGTTGGCCAGCCCGTTGAACAGCGTGTTGACCGCCGGGAAGCTATGGAAGGTGTGCTTGGACAACTCCTTGAGCACCGCAGGAAAATCCCGCGGATTCGGAATCAGGATGTTCTTCCCGCCCACCCGCATGAACAGCATCATGTTCACCGTGAAGGCGAAGATGTGATAAAGCGGCAAGGCACACACAGCTGTAGGCTGCTCATGGGCCGGCACCTTTTTCATGACCGGATCATTCCAGGCTTCGGACTGCAGCACATTGGCAATCACATTGCGATGCAAAAGCACCGCACCTTTGGACACTCCGGTGGTGCCGCCGGTGTACTGGAGGACCGCAATGTCATCCGGCCCGATGTCAGGCTTGTCCAGATTCAATTTGGCGCCCTGAGCCAGCGCATCGTTGTATCGCACGGCACCGGGCAACTCAAACGCAGGCACCAGCGCCTTGACCTTGCGCACCACATGGTTGACCAATGCGCCCTTGAGCATCCCCAAACGATCGCCCATGGCAGCCAGAACCACGTGCTCCACACCTGTTTGCGCAATGCACTTTTGCAGCGTCGCAGCAAAGTTTTCAATGATGATGATGGCGCGTGCACCCGAGTCCTTGAGCTGGTGTTCCAACTCCCGTGCGGTGTAGAGCGGGTTGACGTTCACCACCACCATACCCGCACGCAAAATGGCTGCCACGACCACCGGGTACTGCGGCACATTGGGCATCATGACCGCAACACGATCCCCCCGTTGCAGGCCCAAGGACTGCAGGTAGGAGGCCATGGCCCGGCTCTCTTGATCGGTCTGCGCGAAGGTGACCGATTTCCCCATAAAACTGTAAGCTGTCCGCTCTGCATAGCGCGCGAAGCTCTCTTCCATCAAACCCACCAGCGAGCGGTACTGGTCCGGGTTGATATCAGCAGGAACGCCTTCGGGATAATTCTTGAGCCAGATACGTTCTTGGGTCATAGCAGAGTCTCCTTGATGGTCGCCAGTCTATCTCAAGACTGACAGATTTCTGACACCAGAAAATCCGGGTTTACACTGAAATCGGGACACCTTTGTACCTACAAAAAAGGCCCAGCTAATGCTGGGCCAAAACTCTTTGGAAAATACGGGAAAAGCTTAGAAAGCGTACTTCACGCCAACTTCAACTGCATCGTCTTTTTTGTTGGTCTTATCCAGGCGACTGATGTCCAGATAAGCGGTCATGTTTTTATAGACCTCATAGCCAAAGCCCAGGCCGAACTCGTTGCGGCTGGCGGCGGTGCCTGCCTTGACTTTCTGGGCAGAAACGCCCACATCAAAAGCGCCCATCTTGTGAGTAAACGCCACGCCGGTGTACTTGGTTTTAACGTCGCTGGTGCTGGTGGTCTGGGCGTGCATGCCTGTCAACTTGGAGTCGCCAAACTTGTACACCATAGCCACGCCCAGGGACTTCTTGTCCGCGTTGTCACCAGTAGTAGAGTCATCGGTCTTGTATTTGGCGATGTCGCTGTAACCAGCCGTCAGGGACAGCTGGTCAGACAGTTTGTACATCGCAGCAATGGCCATGCCCGTGTCGGTATTGGTACCGGATTTGGAGAACGTACCGTCGATAGCCAAGGTCAGGTTGCCGACTTTCTTCAGGTACTGCACATGCTTACCATCGTTAGAAGAGGCAGGCTCAGTCATGAAACCACCGGTGTCACCGTGGCCAATGCCCAATGCTTCCACCACATTGTCTTCATAGAAGCTATCGAACTGGCCCACCATGAAGGTACCCAAGTCCTTGTGTGCAAAACCCAGCTTGACGTCATCGGTCTTGACGGTGTTGTTGTCCACGATCGGGTCGTAGTCCACTTCAATTTCGCCAAATACGGTGACATCGCTGTTGAGCTTATGCGATGCCTTGATCTCGACCTGGTTCATGCCCTTGCCCAGAAAGTCTTTACCGGCCACGCCCGAGCTGTCCTTTTTGCTCAGGTGGTAAGCGCCCAGTTCAACGTTTAGTTCGAACTTGGTGTCCTTGCCAGCGCTCAGTTCACCCGCCTGTGCGGTAGCGGCCAACACGGCCAAAGCGATCATGCTCATTGACTTCTTCATGAATTACTCCTGTAGATTGAAGACAGCTGCTGCATTTGCAACTGTCTCCATTCTTGAAAGTCAATGTGACACCGAGACTGTGTCCAAATGAAGTTTATGTGACGTTGGCTCATTGCAACGTCACACCTTTTTCATATTCGGCACTCGGAGGGAATTTATTTGTGCTCCACCATCACCGGGCGAATGGTGAACACTTCGGGGCGCTTTGTATCCACACTCACATGCACCCAATGGTTGTTGGGGCTGCCAAAGGTTTGCAGCCGCGTGAAGTTCGGCAACAGGTTCAGGGGCTGATGCAGAGGCTTATCCAACTTGAAAACGTGTGTATCGCCGTGCACGAACAACACTTGACCTTTGAATTTCTGCGTTTGAGAAATGACGGTTTCCATTAGGTCTTTGTAGCCAGACTCGGCACGGTTCCAGCCTGTGGCCTTGGCTTCGTCATGCTCTTCCGTCTCGGGCAAATCAAACCCCGGATCAGCCTGCAGTGTGATAACTACGCCTTTGGCTTTCTGCGCCAGTGCCTGTTCAAACGCACCAGTGATCCAACGATTCACCGCCACGTTGCGAACAGCGTATTCGGCGTTATCCGCCTCGCAATCAGCCCAGGTTCGTGCGCTTTTTTTCGTGCAGTCTTTTTGGTCAAGCACACGGTTGTTATTACTGCCAGGGACATTGACCTGCACAAAAACGATGGCGTCTCTCGTAAAGCGTGTGTTCTCAACGAAGGGGGCATCTTGGTGCTCCAATTTCATTTTGCGTTGGCCAAAGCTAACGGGCTGCTCGAACATCACTTTGCGCAGGGTGTCCAGACGCTCCAGGTTATTCCAGCCACCATTGTTTTTTCGGTGACAGTCGGTCCACTCGTTGTCGCCAGGCACATACACCACCGGTGCCTTCATGCCATTGAACGTGTTTTTGGCCTGCGCAAAGACCTCGTTGGTACAGGCTGAGCTGCCATCTTTAATGTCACCATCAAAGATCGAGAATGCAACGTCCGACGAATCGATGCTTTGGATGACCGATTGGGTCCAAGCCGCATCCTTGTTTTTGGCGTAAGGCATATCACCCCACAAACCAAATGTGAACGTACCCGCAAACGAGGCGGTGCAAGCCATCGAAACAACAACAGCAACTGACTTCGGCATAAACATGAAGACTCCTGAATGGATAGGGAGTCGCCATTGTTCGACGTATAAATGTCAGTGGTGTGTCGCCAACCCTCTTACGCAGCACACAGCGAGTCAACAAAAAAGGGGCCAAAAGGCCCCTTAACTTGCGTCGGAATGGATCAGCCCTTAAGGGCCACCAACACCTCATCAAGCATCTTCTTGGCGTCGCCAAACAGCATGCGGTTGTTTTCTTTGTAGAACAGCGGGTTGTCCACACCGGCATAACCGCTCGCCATGGAACGCTTCATCACGATACTGGTGCGGGCCTTCCAGACTTCGAGCACCGGCATGCCAGCGATCGGGCTGGTCGGATCGTCCTGCGCGGCGGGGTTCACGATGTCGTTGGCGCCAATCACCATGGCCACGTCGGTGTCGCCAAAGTCTTCGTTGATCTCGTCCATCTCCAGCACGATGTCGTAGGGCACCTTGGCCTCGGCCAACAGCACGTTCATGTGGCCCGGCATGCGGCCGGCCACCGGGTGGATGCCGAAGCGCACCGTCACGCCCTTGTCGCGCAGGGTTTTGACGATCTCGTTGACGGTGTGCTGCGCTTGGGCCACCGCCATGCCGTAGCCCGGGACGATGATCACGCTCTTGGCTTCACGCAGGAGCTCGGCGGTGTCAAGAGCGCTGACAGGCACCACTTCGCCTTGCGGCTCAGCAGCAGCGCCATCGGCCTTGGGTGCGGCGGGCGCGCCACCACCAAAACCACCCGCGATCACACTGATGAAATTCCGGTTCATCGCGTTGCACATGATGTAAGAGAGGATCGCACCCGAAGACCCCACGAGCGCCCCCGTGACGATCAGCAGATCATTGCTCAGCATGAAGCCAGTGGCCGCCGCAGCCCAGCCCGAATAGCTGTTGAGCATGGACACCACCACCGGCATGTCAGCACCACCAATGGCCATCACCATGTGGATACCGAACAGAAGTGCAATCACCGTCATCACCAGCAAGGCGGGCATGCCGCTTTGCACATCGTGCGCGTTGACGAATTCACGGCCAAAGTAAATGACGACCAGCAGCGCCAGCAAGTTGAGCCAATGGCGGGCCGGCAACAGCAGCGGCTTTCCACCGATCTTGCCGTTGAGCTTGCCAAAGGCGATCAGCGAGCCCGAGAAAGTGACCGCGCCGATCAGGATGCCCACGTAAATCTCCACTTCGTGGATCACTTTTTCAGCGCCGCTGAATTGCACCGAGGTGTCGACATAGCTGGCAAAGCCCACCAAGCAGGCGGCCAGACCGACCAGGCTGTGCATGAGCGCGACCAGCTCGGGCATCTGGGTCATCTTGACGGTTTTGGCCGCGTACACACCAATACCACCGCCAACAACCAAGGCCGCAATGATCCAGGGAACCCCTGCAGCGGCCACCCGTGGGCCAACGATGGTGGCAATGACGGCCAGCGTCATGCCAATGACGCCGTACAGATTGCCGCGGCGCGAGGTTTCCGGGTTGGACAAGCCCCCCAGGCTGAGTATGAAGAGAATGGCAGCGCCAAGGTAGGCGACTGTGGCCAGGCTTGAAGTCATGAGCGTCTCTTTTCTTTCTTATTTTCTAAACATATCAAGCATGCGGCGGGTCACGGCGAAGCCACCGAACATGTTGATGGCTGTGAGCACGATGCCGGCAAAGGCCAGCCACTGGATCAACCCGTCAGGACGACCGTTGGTGCCTGCTTCAGGGGGCAGGATCTGCACCAGTGCACCGATGACGATGATGCTGGAGATGGCGTTGGTCACGCTCATGAGCGGTGTGTGCAGCGCCGGCGTCACATTCCAGACGACCATGTAGCCGATGAAGCAAGCCAGCACAAACACGGTGAAGTGGCCCAGGAAAGCCGCAGGCGCAAATGCCCCCATGGCCCAGAACACCACGGCGCCGATTCCGAACACCACAGCCAGAGTCTTGAGCGACATGGGACCACTGCTGCCGTGTCCATGGCCACCCTTTTTCTCAGCCACCGCAGCAGCAGGCTTGGCAACCGGTTTAGGTGCCGGAGCTGCCAGTGGCGGTGCGGGCCAGGTGATCTCGCCGTCCTTGATGACGGTCAGGCCCCGGATCGCATCGTCTTCCATGTTGACGTTGATCACGCCGTCCTTGGTCTTGCACAACTCTTCCGTCAGGCGGAACAGGTTGGTGCCATACAGCGTGGACGACTGGCGCGCCATGCGCGAAGCCAGGTCGGTGTAGCCGACGATGGTCACGCCGTGTTTGACCACGGCTTTGCCGGGCTCGGTCAGCTCGCAGTTACCGCCTTGCTCGGCAGCCATGTCCACGATCACGCTTCCGGGCTTCATGGACTGCACCATCTCGGCGGTGATCAGACGCGGCGCGGGTTTGCCAGGGATCAGCGCGGTGGTGATGATGATGTCGCACTCTTTGGCCTGCTGCGCGTACATGGCGCGCTGCGCGGCCTGGAAGCCTTCGCTCATGACCTTGGCGTAACCGCCGCCGCCCGAACCTTCTTCTTCGTAATCGACCTTGACGAACTCACCGCCGAGCGAGACCACTTGGTCGGCCACTTCGGCGCGGGTGTCGTTGGCGCGCACGATGGCGCCCAGGCTGGCCGCCGCGCCAATGGCGGCGAGACCCGCCACACCGGCACCGGCGATGAAGACCTTGGCCGGCGGCACCTTGCCCGCGGCGGTGATCTGGCCGTTGAAGAAACGGCCAAAGGCGTTGGCGGCTTCCACCACCGCGCGGTAACCGCTCACCCCGGCCATCGAGGTCAGCGCATCCATCTTCTGGGCGCGGCTGAGCGTGCGGGGCAGCGCGTCGATCGCCAGCACGGTCACCTTCCGAGCGGCCAGCTGCTGCATCAGCTCGGGGTTCTGGGCTGGCCAGACAAAGCCGATCAGCGTTTGCCCGGCGCGCATCAGCGCGACTTCGTCGGGCGTAGGCGGACGCACCTTGAAGACGATGTCACAGCCACTCCAAAGCGCAGCCGCATCAGCAGCAATACTGGCGCCAACATCGACATAAGCCGCATCAGACAAATCGGCCAATTCACCGGCACTTTTTTCAATCACCACCTCAAAGCCGAGCTTGACCAGCTTGGTCACGACATCGGGAACAGTGGCTACCCGTTTTTCACCGGGAAATATCTCGCGCGGAACGCCAATGCGCATGGAGCGTCTCCTGTTGTTGATGGATCGGGCCGCTTGAAGCCCTTGAACATTCAAATATAAGCGATTACAAATATATAAAAGCTTACACCGTTACTTTTTAGCAAAAATCCTTCGACTTCACACTCAGCATTTGCCCCATGCAAGGTCGATAATCGAGCCCATGGATTTGCGCTGGAAACCGAATGTCACTGTGGCCGCCATCATTGAACGTGATGGCCGCTACCTTTTGGTCGAAGAACACACCGCCGATGGCCTGCGGCTGAACAACCCCGCAGGTCACCTCGACCCGGGCGAGTCGCCGATGGACGGCTGCCAACGCGAGGCGTTGGAGGAAACGGGCCACAGTTTTGAACCTCTGGCCCTGGTCGGAATCTATCTGTCCCGCTCCATCCACACCACCACCGAAGCAGACATCACCTATCTGCGTTTTGCGTTTTGCGGCACGCTGGGCAAGCACGATCCAACACGCGAGCTGGACGCCGGCATCGTTCGCACCGTCTGGATGACCCCACAGGAAGTGCGCGAAAGCGCCGCCCGCCACCGTAGCCCACTGGTGTTGCAGTGCATAGAGGACCACCTGCGTGGCCAGCGCTTCCCCTTGTCCTTGATTCACACCGACCCCTCGGTCAGTCAGATCGCATGAACGCTGACTTGATTCATTGGGGTGTCACCGGTGCGGCCGCATTGGGCGCCGGCGTGCTCAATGCCATTGCTGGCGGCGGCAGTTTCCTGACCTTTCCTGCCTTGGTGTTTGCCGGCGTGCCGGTTTTGCAGGCCAACGCCACCAGCGCCATGGCCGTGAGCCCGGGCTACCTGGGCAGCGTGCTGGGCTTCAAGGAAGAAATCCGTAGCCTGCCCCGGCGCGACGTCTGGACAGGCGTCATCATTTCCGGCTTGGGCGGCCTGATTGGCGCGGCCTTGCTGATGCTCACGCCTGCCAAACTGTTTTCGGGGCTGGTGCCTTGGTTGCTGCTGGTGGCTACAGTCTTGTTCTGGATCGGCCCCTCCATTGCCCGTTTCAGCCAAAACAGTCAGCTCGAGCGTGCCCGCATCCCCGGCTTGCTCTTGGTGTCAATTTATGGTGGTTACTTCAACGGCGGATTGGGCATTTTGCTGATGGCGCTGTATACCCTGACCGGCCTGCACCACTTGCACACCGTCAATGCACTCAAAAACCTCAACTCCTTTGTGCTGTCCTTGCTGTCGGTGGCCGCCTTTGCCCTGGCGGGCGCCATTGTCTGGCCACAGGCCATCTGGATGATGGCACTGGCCACGATCGGCGGCTGGCTAGGAGCACGCTGGGCCAAGCGCTTGCCAATGGCTTATGTTCGGGCACTGGTGCTGCTGACCGGCGTGGTGATGACGGTGGTGTTTTTCGTTCGCCAATAAAAGCTTACTGAAACGGCACCACTTGACCTGCCGCCACTTGGTCCAGGCGCTCTTTTTCGGCCATGACCTTGGCAACATAGCCGCCATCTTCGGCCAAGTCATAACCGCCCAGGTAAAACTTCAGCCCCTCTGCCAATGAGCCGCCCTTGAGGCGAATCATCTCCTGGAGCACCGCCACACCCACCCGCATGTTGATGACCGGGTCAAACGCAGCCATACGTCCACCGTACTGGCGGTATTTTTCTTCATGGATGTTGGTCATGACCTGCATCAGCCCCTGCGCCCCCACATGGCTCTGCACATAGGGATGGAAGTTGGACTCGATGGCCGCAACCGCCAAAATCAGGTTAGGCGAAAGCTTGGATGACTTGCCCAGCACCTGCGCCTCGGCCACCAGGGCCGCAAGGGGCTCAGGCGCCACGCGGTATTTGTTGGCCAGCCATTGCGCCACCGCAGCCTGATCCTTGGGCAGATCCTTGAGCTCCACCGCTACAGCTCGTTCGGCCGTGTTCTGCGGCAACCAGGACACCAGCACCTCTTTGTTGCGTAGCCACTGCAGGCCTTGCTCCTGCACGGTGTCCCAAAGCCCGGGGCGGATGAGCAGCGTCAAGGCCAGCACGCTCACCCCCACCCCCAGCATCGCCAGCGAGCTGTGTGAGATGATGAAAAATCCCCGGCCCACATCCTTGAGCATGACGCGCAGGTGTTGGCACCAGGTGCATGAAGCCGTCATGGGGTCCTTTCCGGGCAGGGCTCAATTATAAATTTCCCCCCAGACCGACATGGCGCGAGCGGGGATAATCCCAGCATGTCCAGCAAAACCCGTGTCGTCGTCGGTCTGTCCGGCGGTGTTGATTCCGCCGTTAGCGCCCACCTGCTCAAGCAGCAGGGCTACGAGGTCGTGGGCATCTTCATGAAGAACTGGGAAGATGACGACGACAGCGAATACTGCTCCTCCAACATCGATTTTGTCGATGCCGCCGCCGTGGCCGATGTGATCGGCATCGAGATCGAGCACGTCAACTTCGCCGCCGACTACAAGGACCGTGTGTTCTCGGAATTCGTGCGCGAATACCAAGCCGGGCGCACGCCCAACCCCGACATCCTGTGCAACGCTGAAATCAAGTTCAAGTCTTTTCTGGACCACGCCATGCGGCTGGGTGCGGGAAAGATCGCCACCGGCCACTATGCGCGGGTAAGACTGAACGAATCCAGCGGTCGCCACGAACTGCTCAAAGGCCTGGACCCGTCCAAGGACCAGAGCTACTTTTTGCACCGCCTCAATCAGGCCCAGCTGAGCAAAACGCTGTTCCCGGTGGGCGAGCTGCACAAGACCGAGGTGCGCCGCATCGCCGAGGAGATTGGCCTGCCCAACGCGAAGAAAAAGGATTCGACCGGTATCTGCTTCATTGGCGAGCGGCCATTCCGCGAATTTCTGAATCGCTACATCAGCAAGGAGCCTGGCCCGATCAAGGACCCCTCCGGCCGCACGATTGGCAAACATGTCGGGCTGAGCTTCTACACCCTGGGCCAGCGCCAAGGCCTGGGCATTGGCGGCATCAAAGCCAAAGGCGCACAAAAAGGGCAAGGCGAGCACGAGCCCTGGTTTGTAGCCCGCAAGGACATTGAAAAGAACACCCTGTGGGTGGTGCAAGGTCACGACCACCCCTGGTTGCTGTCGCAAGGCCTGCTGGCGCTTGATGCCAGCTGGTGTGCAGGCGAGCCGCCCACACCGGGCACCTACGCCGCCAAAACCCGCTACCGCCAGAGCGATGCCACCTGCACCCTGAGTGCGGGCGCCGATGGCCAGACTGCCCCCGGCTTTGGCCTGCACTTTCCCGAGCCGCAATGGGCCGTCACCCCCGGTCAAAGCGCCGTGCTGTATGACGGCGACGTCTGCCTGGGTGGTGGCGTCATTGATGCAGCCATACCCTTTGCTGCCTGAGCTTTGCAAGGAGTCTGTCCATGAAAATCGCCGCCATTCAAATGGTTTCCGGCCAGGACGCAGCCGTCAACCTGGCGCAGGCCCTGGACTTGATTGCACAGGCCGCCCAAGCGGGCGCCGAACTGGTCGGTCTGCCCGAATATTTCTGCCTGATCGGCCAGCACGACGGCGACAAACTCGCCATTCAGGAGCCGCTGGGCCACGGCCCGCTGCAAGACGCCCTGAGCGCCGCCGCCCAGCAGCACGGCATCTGGCTGGCTGGCGGCACCTTGCCGATTTCCGCCAGCACCCCCGACCATGTGTTCAACACCACCCTGGTCTGGAACCCGCAGGGCCAGCAAGTCGCGCGTTACGACAAGATCCACCTCTTTGCCTTTGACAACGGGCGCGAAAGCTATGACGAGTCCCGCGTGCTCGAAGCCGGGCGCCAACCCACGGTGTTCGAGCTGCCCTCGCGCGACGGCCATACCTGGCGCGTGGCCCTGTCGGTTTGCTACGACATGCGCTTTCCTGAGCTGTACCGCCAGCTGCAGCCGGACCTGATCATGGCCCCCAGCGCCTTCACCCACACCACAGGGCAGGCGCATTGGGAAGTGCTGCTGCGCGCCCGCGCCATCGAAAACCTGGCCTATCTCATGGCACCCGCGCAAGGTGGCTTGCACCCCAGCGGCCGCCGCACCTGGGGCCAGACCCTGGCCATCGACCCCTGGGGCGTGGTGCTGGCCCAGCAAGCCGAAGGCCCTGGCGTGGTGCTGGCCGACTGCGACTGGGCGCGTGTGCAGCAGGTGCGCGAGCAACTGCCAGCACTCAGGCATCGGGTGTTTTGAAACCGCCAATCAACTAGAGTTCGCGGGTTTCCCCGAACCACATCAGCAACAATAGGTATAAAATAATTCACCTCAGGGGTGAATAAAAATGGAAATATCCTTTGCGGACGCAAGGCTCAAGCAAGCCTGCGAAGCCGCAGCGGAGCGCCAGCGCAAATGGGGCCAACCTGCTGCCAAAAATCTCAAAACACGTCTCGATGACCTGCGAGCAGCCAAGTGCATGGAAGACATGCGCAACCTGTCAGGGCGCTGGGAAGAACTGTCAGGCGACCGAACTGGGTATTTCTCATGCCGCCTGGACAAAGGCCTGCGGCTGATCCTTCGCCCAACTCACCAGCCACCGCCCAGCAAAGAAGATGGCGGACTGGACTGGCAACACATTGAACAAATAACCATCACCGAAGTGGTGAACTACCATGACTGACCACAATTTGCTGTACCAGCCGACCGAGGTTTCGCCGCCAGGCGATACCTTGCGCGACTTGATGGATGAGCGCGATCTGACGCAGGCCGAACTTTCCCGTCGCCTGGGGCGCCCAACACAAACGATCAACGAGATTCTGGCTGGCAAAAAAGAAATCACCGAAGACACGGCCATTGAGCTGGAACGCGTGCTACAGGTGCCCGCGCATTTCTGGCTCACCCGGGAAGCCCAGTACCGAGAATACTTGGCTCGCCTGCGCGCCATGCAAGCCAACCGCGATGCCGTGCCATGGGTGAAGACATTTCCGCTCAAGGCCATGCAAGAAGCGCGTGTACTTCCGACAGGAAGATTGGTCCCTAAATTTGTCGAAACGCTGGTCGAACCCATGCTGAGCTTTTTTGGTGTCGCCTCCCCCGAAGGATGGGCTGCTCAATACGACCAATTGCAGGTTCAATTTCGCCGCGCCAAACCCGACGCGCAAACCGATGTAGCTGCGATTACGGCCTGGCTACGCATGGGAGAAATACAAGCCCAACAGCGCGAAGTGTCCGACTTCGATGCAGCAGAACTGGAGCGCGCCTTGCCTGCCATGCGGGCCTTGACTGTGGCAGATGCGGCCACTATTGGCCGCGAACTGACTCGCCTGTGCGCACAAGTGGGCGTAGTGCTCGTGTTCGTGCCTGCACTGCAAGGCACGCATGTGTCTGGCGTAGCACGCTGGCTACATGGCAAGCCCCTGGTTCAACTGTCTTTACTGGGCAAATGGAACGATGTTTTCTGGTTTAGCTTCTTCCATGAAATTGGCCACATCCTCAAACATCCCGCTCGACGTGCGGTGTATCTGGACGATGCGTCCTCTGGCAAACAGACCACCGCCCCCGAAGAGCTGGAAGCCGACCGCTTTGCTTCCGAAGTGCTGATGCCCTCTGCACTGGCCCAAGCCTTGGATCAACTGCCATTGACCCGAAAAGACATCGAAGCCTTCGCTGCTCAAACTCAGCTACACCCGGGAATTGTGGTCGGACATTTACAGCACCATGGCCGCTTGCCTTGGGCACATCCGCTCACTCAACTCAAAGCCCGTTACGACATTCAACCGCGCGTCTGACCCATGCCCACACTCGACTGGCTTGACCGCCAAGCCGCCTTCTCGGTGGCCACAAAAACCGTCACCCATGTTTTGCGCCCCCACACTGCGGGCCATGTTTTTGGTGACGCTGCCGCCGCGAAAGACAACTTGCTCATTCAGGGTGACAACCTGCAAGCCCTCAAAGCGCTGCTGCCGTTTTACCGGGGGCAGGTCAAATGCATCTTCATCGACCCGCCCTACAACACCAAGAGCGCGTTTGAGCACTACGACGACAACCTGGAACACAGCCAGTGGCTGAGCATGATGCTGCCCAGGCTGCAGGTCTTGCGCGACTTGCTGAGCGAAGACGGTTCCATCTGGGTGACCATCGACGACAACGAGGGGCACTACCTCAAGGTATTGATGGATGAGGTGTTTGGGCGGGGGAATTTTGTGGCGAACGTGGTTTGGCAAAAGAAATATGCAGTAGCAAGTGATGCCAAAGGATTTTCTGATTTCCACGATCACATTTATGTTTACTCAAAAGCTGGTCGTTTCACTCGCAACCTCTTGCCACGAACGGACAAACAAGACTCACTCTACAAACATAACGATCAGGATGGCAATGGCCCATGGCGTACTGACAATTTATCTGTCAAAACATATTCCGAAGCCTACAACTACCCAATCAAGAACCCGATAACAGGCAAAGAGCACTGGCCTCCCAAAGGTCGTTGCTGGTATACATCCTCTGAAAAAATGGCTGCTTTGCTTGAGAGAAATGGGATTTATTTTGGCAAAGATGGGACGGGTGCCCCACAGCTGAAACGTTATCTTTCACGCGTACAAGGCGGTGTTGTTCCATCAACCTGGTGGACACACGAAGATGCCGGACATAACGATGAATCAAGAAAGGAAAGTAAAGTACTTTTTGAGTCATCAGACCCATTCTCAACACCAAAACCTGAACGTTTGCTACTGAGGATTCTCGGTATTTCAACAAACCCCGGCGACCTCGTCCTCGACAGCTTCCTCGGCAGCGGCACCACCGCCGCAGTCGCCCACAAAATAGGGCGTCGCTGGATCGGCATTGAAATGGGCGAACACGCAATAACACTCTGCAAGCCTCGTCTGCAGATGGTGATCGATGGCGAACAAGGCGGCATCAGCGCCGCAGTGGGCTGGCAAGGCGGCGGCGGATTCCAGTTGCTGCAGCTGGGCGCACCGTTGTTTGACGAGCAAGGCGACATTCACCCCGAGGTGCGCTTTGCCGACCTGGCGGCTTTCATCTGGATGCGCGAGACCGGCACCGCCTTGCCCGCGCAAGCTGCCAGCGGTCTGCTGCCGCTGCTGGGCGTTCATGAGGGCACGGCGTATTACCTGCTGTTCAACGGCATCCTGGGTGACCGTCGTCCGGCCAGTGGCAATGTGCTCACCACGGCGGTGCTGCAAGCCCTGAACGAACTCTGCGGCCACAACGGCCCCAAGGTGATTTATGGTGAAGCCTGCCGCCTGGGCGATGCCCGGCTCAAAGCCGAAGACATCAGCTTCAAGCAGTTGCCGCACGCGGTGCCGCGTTGAAGCCAGCAACGCAGGACCAAAACAAATAGACAGGGAGTCGCTCATGGCCTTACTGACCCTCAAGCGTTACCAAGAACAAGCCTTGCAGGCACTGGACAAGTACCTGCGTGCAGCAAAACAGACCGGCCCGCGCCTGGCCTTTGAAGCGGAAACCCGCTTTGGCTACAACACCGAACCGTTTGGCGAAACGCCATGCGTGTGCCTGCGCATCCCGACCGGTGGCGGCAAGACGCTGATGGCCGCCGAGGCCATTGGCCGCATGGCCCGCGAATGGCCCACGGGGTTGGCCCAGCCTTTGGTGTTGTGGCTGGTGCCTTCAGACACCATCCGCAGCCAAACGCTGAATGCACTGCGCACGGCAGGCCACCCGTTCAGGCAGGCCTTGGCCCAAGGCGTGGGCGACGATGTGCGGGTGTGCGAACTCGACGAGCTGGCCACGCTGTCGCCGCAAGACTATGCCCAGCGGGCGGTGGTGGTCGTGGCCACGATCCAGAGCTTTCGGGTGGAGGACACCGATCAGCGCAATGTGTATTCGTTCAGCGAAAAGTTTGAACCGCACTTCAAGGGCATGCCCGCCACACGCCTGCAGGTGTTGAACGAATTGCCCGATGCGGTGGTCACGCCTGAAGACGTGACGAGCGCCAAAGCGGGGCGCGAAATGCTGACCCGCTTTGTGGGGCAACCACGCTGGAGCCTGGCCAACTGGCTGGCCCTGCACCAGCCCTATGTGATCGTGGACGAGGCGCACAACACCAAGACCGAGCGCAGCTTTGAAGCGCTCAAGCGCCTGAACCCCAGCTTGATTCTGGAGCTGACCGCCACGCCCGTGCCCAAGCGCACCAATGTGCTGTTCCATGTGTCGGCCCAGCAGCTGCAGGCCGAAGACATGATCAAGATGCCGATTGCCTTGATCGAGCACACACGGGGCTGGCAAGCCGCCGTGTTTGATGCGGTGCAAAACCAGCGCTTGCTCGAAGCCGAAGCCCAGCAGGAAGAAGCCGCCACGGGCGACTACATCCGCCCCATCGTCTTGCTGCAAGCCCAAAACAGCACTGAGCCGGTCAATGCCGATGCGCTGCGCCAGCACTTGATTGAGCAGCTGCACATTCCGGAAGACCAGATCAAGATCGCCACCGGCACCCAACGGGAACTGGACGGGCTGGATCTGTCGGCCCGCGACTGCCCGGTGCGCTATGTGATTACCGTGCAGGCGCTGCGCGAAGGCTGGGACTGCCCGTTTGCCTACATCCTCTGTTCGGTGCAGTCGATCCGCTCGGCAGCCGCCATTGAGCAGTTGCTGGGCCGCGTGCTGCGCATGCCCTATGCAAAAAAGCGCAGCCGCCCAGCCTTGAACAAAGCCTATGCGCATGTGACCGAATCCGAAACCGGCCTGGCCGCCAATGCGCTGGCCGACCGCCTGATTGACGGCATGGGCTTTGACCCGCTGGACATGTCGTCCATGATCGCGCCGCAATTGCCGCTGGGCTGGGCAGAAGGGCAAGGCGACGGGCCTTTGTTTGATACGGTGCGCACACCACCGGCTTTGCCCTCGCTGCAAGTGGATGTGCCTGCGGACAAGCCCCTGCCCGCGCAAGTGCAAGCGGCAGTGGAACAAGGCCAAGCCAGCGTGAGCACCGACGGCACGCGACAGCGCATCCAATGGCCTGGCGCAGTGCCCGATGCGGTGGCGCAAGAGTTGACGGCTTTGCTGCGCGGCAAGCAAAAGGAGCAACTGAACCAAAGCATCGAACGCCACAACGCCGTGGTGCAAGGGGCTTTGGCACCCAGCAACCGGGGCGAGGTGTTCGCGGTGGTGCCGCGTTTGGCGTATCGCCCATCCGGTGCACAAGGAGAGCTGCAGCTGCTGGAACGCGAATCGGTCACCGAAGAACTGGACTTGAATCTGCTGGCCGAGCCCGTGAGCCTGCCCGGCTTCAACATGGTTGAGCAAGGCACGCTGTGGGAGGTGTACCTGGACGACACCCGCCTGCGCGTGGGCAAAGGCGATGGTCAGCAACTGCCGCTGGATGCCGTGAGCACCACCATCAGCGAAGAAGACCTGGCCCGCTGGCTGGCGGCTGAGTTGCAGCACCCATCGCGCAACGCGGCGCGTGACGTGTTGCCCGCCCACCTGCGCGCTTTTGTGCTGGCCACGGTGCGGCACCTGGTGAATGAGCAGCGCATTCCACTGGCGCAACTGGCCCGGCACCAATACCCCTTGATGCAAAAGCTGGCCCTGCGCATTGAAGAACTGCGCGACAAAGCGGCAAAGGCCACCTTCACCCAACTGGTGCTGGACGGTGGCTGGGCACTGGAAACAACGCCCGAGATTGGCTTTGTGTTTGAGGCCAACCGCTACCCCGTGCCGGCCAACAAGCTGTACCGGGGCAAATTCAAGTTCAGCAAGCACTACTACCCCGTGCCCGCTGACCTGGAAGACGGCGGCGAAGAATGGCGCTGTGCGCTGGCGATTGACGAACACCCCCAAGTCAAACGCTGGGTACGCAACCTGGACTCCGACCCCGTGGCCGGATTCTGGATGCCCACATCCAGCGGGCGCTTTTACCCCGACTTTGTGTGCGAACTGACCGATGGCCGCGTGCTGGTGGTGGAGTACAAAGGCGGCCACATCAGCGGCATGCCCAAGGAAATCGAAAAAGGCGAAGTGGGCCGGGTCTGGGCCGAGAAGAGCTGCGGCAGGGCCCTGTTTGCGATGGTGTTCAAGAACCGGGATGGAATGAATGTGGGGCAGCAGCTGGATGCGGTGATCTCGGGGTGATGGATAGCGTCGCTTTAAATTGAAGAGGGCGGCGGTAAGGGGGGCCGTTTATGACGATGGCTGGATTGCAGCGGTTACCGTCTTCCTTCCTTGCGCCTCGAGTGCCCGCTCTCAAGCACAAAGCGGTCATACTGTCAGCGCGTGTAATTCACCTACAGTCGGAAAAGCTTGTCATCCTGTGCGAGTTCAAGGATCGTATTTTTCTCGAGGAACGTTTCGCTGATTCCTGGAAGCTTGTCCCGGATGGCGGCGAGGACCAACTGGCCATCTAGACCGTTGGCCGTCGTTAGCAGCTCCGACAGCTGATTTCCATGGACTGCCTCCACGCCATCGTGACAAACAAAAGTCGGAAAGTTGATGCTGGCGGCACGCAGGAACTTGATATAAGCAATATCAAAGGCAGCCGTTTGCGAGACCTTTTTGCCCGCACCTACGTTCGCACCAATGGAGGTCAAAGAAAAGGCAATCGAGCCATTTTTAGACTCATCGAAGGTTAGCAAGTATTGCTCGCCATACAACTCTTTCGAGAGGGATGAAAAGAACTCGTTGAACAACGACACGCTGTGCGTCAGCTGCGCCTTTCCATCTTCCATGGTCTTGCGCGTCGCATCGAGCTTGCTGTCAATGTCTTCCAGGGAGGATCTAAGCGATTGAATCGTTTTTAGGCTTTCCTCTAGGCCGCCTACCTGCTTGAGCTTTTCATGCAGATCCGCTCGAGCCTCAAGCGCTACCTCAAACGCTCGCGTTTGACGCAGCGCCATCACCAAGTTCTCCTCTTCGACTTGAAGGCGCGCAAGGACTTGGCGAGCAGATGTAGCTTTCTCATTCAACTCATCCAGCTGCTGCTGAAGAAAGCGCTCCTTCCGTCCGCGCAGATTCGTCACAAAATTAGACAGGTCTTCCCAATCGTGCTGCAACTTCTCGTGATATTTCCCAGCCTCTGAGTAAATGGATTTGACTGCGACATAGTCGATGTTGTCGTAATCATGCTTCAAACTGGCTATGGCCAAACTGATTGAAGCAATTTCTCCCTCAATCCGACCCAAAGCGCTTCCCACATCCGAGGCCTGTGCGCGGATTTCCGAAACAGAGTTGGCCGCAGCGGCTATCTCTGGTACTTCACCACGAACCTGGATAGAGGCTTGGGTCTCTTCAATTTCGCGCCGCAGGTGAAGCAAGAGCTGTTCGATCTCGCCTTCCTTCCGCTGACGCGTTGCTCCTAGCAGGTCACGCGCGACAACGACACGCTGGTCAGTGAGCACAGCCCTTTCCTCGAGGACACTGACGTTGAAAAATCCAAAGAGAAAGAGGTGTACCGCCTCATAGTCCACTTCGCTGCCAAAGGAACCTAGAAACTTCAAAGTCTTGCTCATCACGACGTTCGACGACCTAACGAACTTCGGTGCTAGTTGGCGCAAGCTGGGCTTTCTCGCCTTCGTTCCAAAGAGAATGTTCTTCACCTCATCACGGTATGCGGTGATCGAATCTTGGGGAACATCATCAATAAATAGCAGGCCGGTGCCCTTCCGACCCTTCACTTTGAAGGAGCGACGGAGCGAATGGTTCCCACGAAACTTGTCGGAAATCTTTAGGGTGATGAAGACGACAGGCGTCCCATGAAGCAGGTCGAAAACATCCTGATTGATGCGCTCCTTGAATTCAGGGTCCTGCCAAATCTCGTCGCCGTCAGAGCCCAGGCAAAAATCGATAAGACGAAGCACCGTTGTCTTGCCAACGTTGTTGCCACTCTGTTTGCCAGAATCGGTCGGTTTGTCGAGGATGAGGTTAAGCCCATCCTTGAACGTGATTTCACGCAAGACTTGGTTAGCGCGTTCGATGGTGAGTGAGACTAGCTGCATTTTTGAATTGCCCCCGTCTCGTCAAGTTTCACCGCATCGATGAGGTACAGCCATGCCGCCGCAGCAACCGCCTGTGTCGGCGAGATCGCGCGCTTGGTGAGCAGCCCCATTCGTTCCTGTAGGCTTGGCAGGTCCAGCTTGCCGTCAGGGGCTTCGCAGAGGGCTTTCAAGGCCATAGCACCAAGGTAATAGCCACAATTCCAGGGGCTCTGCTCACGAGGCAGCAACATCGACGGGCCTTTCTAGAACTTCACATTCAATTACTGCGTCGGCAACGATCAGGCAGACCGCTAAGTGCGCGGTCTCCTGCATCACGTAGGCTGCACTTCCAGCTGAGAAGTCAGCAAGGAGAGAGTTAACGACCGCCATTACGAGTGGAACGGCATGGCTTCGGGCAAACTCATGTGCCTGTGCGTGGTTGACGCTATGGGCTGTGCACAGCTTGTGTAGCTGCTCCGTATAGGCCACTGCCGCACGGCGGCGGACAAGGCGACGCGCGTCGTCGTTGCGCTGCTCAACACCCCGATAGGTCGCCTCGAGTACGTTCGAGAACTTCGAGTAGTCGGTAATGATGTGATGCGTTGGCGGAAAGTCGTTGTAAGCCAGCTTCACGCTGACCTCAGGGGGCAATGTGCGCTTGGGCCCTGAGTTGTATTCGGACAAGTCTTCCGAGAATCGCGCAACCACCTTCGACAGATACGACGGCAGCTCTCGCGCGATCTGCCGCTCGATGATGGTGACGCTCTGCGCGTTGACGTTGAGGATTGAGCCGAGGTTATCACCCGCGACGGCAACACTACCAGTATTAGCTACCACTGAGGCTTGTGGCAGCGGCGACGTGCTATTGATGGGGCTGGTCACTGTCGGCAGCAACGCCGACAAGACCAGACCACCTTTGGACTTGGGCTTGTCCCTTTGCTCGGTCATTTGGCAGCCATATGCCAAGCGTGCCAGAGGGTGACCGCAATACCAACTAGCTCCACCCCAATGGCCAAGTAGGTTATTGAATGCGAGCCATGCGCCGCTGGAGACGGCGTGCCGACGTTTAGATTGGTGATCGATCCGGTGTTCTTGCCGCCGACGGCTACAGAACCGCTGCTTGCCTCAACCCGCACTGTCTTGGACTTCGAGCGGCCAATGAAGAAAAGTACGATGCCCAATACCATCAAGGTAATGCCTACATAGAGTTCCACTGATCGATCCCCCTAAATTCTTGTACACGCTGCCAGCTGCGCAACAGAACAACCCCGACTTCAGCAATGATCCCTAGCCGCGATGTTACGACGGAATTGCATGCATTCTGGACTGCGCCAAATCGTAGGTTGACGGCAGTGCAAGCCGAGCGCACTATGCTTAGCCAATTCTATCGCCGTCAGCTCCGGCATGACGAAGGCGGCACTGCTGGGCCTGCCAAGCAGCGGTGGAGCGCTAATGACCCCCAAGTCTGCTCGATCGTCCCCTCCCACCTTTAGCGGTCACAGGCTATTTGTATGTGGACGACAGCTACCAGCCTTAAGCAGCCCTCTACCCAACCACCCTCAATCGCCCCCATGCAAGCGGGCGTGAATGCGCTGCACGGTGCGGTACACCCCCCAAAGCACCAGCGGAATCGACAAACCCGCCACCATCTCGGGGTTCAGCGGCAAGCCCAGTTTGGCGAGTGCCTTGGCAGCGTACAGCACCAGGCTGACCACGTAGTAGCTGATGGCCGCAATGGACAGTCCTTCCACCGTGGACTGCAGCTTGAGCTGCATGTCTTGGCCGCGGGTGAGTTTCTCCAGCAGCTGCTGGTTTTGCGTTTCGGTCGCAATGTCCACTCGGGTACGCAGCAAGGCGCTGGTGCGGGCGATCCGCTCTGCCAGTAAAGCCAGGCGTTGGGCTGTGGCCGCCACGGTGGCCATGGCCGGACCCAGACGGCGCTGCATGAATTCGCCCACGGTTTGCGTGCCGTGCACGGGCCGCTCACGCAGCTCGCCCAGACGCTCGCGCACCACCGCGTCATACGCGCGGGTCGCCGAGAAGCGGTAACCGTGTTCAGCCGTGGTGCGTTCCACGCGGGCGGCCAGCGCCACCAGATCGTCCAGCAACTCTTGGTCGCTGCCCTCTTTGGCATCCAGCCGAGCGGCGATATCGGCCAATTTGTTTTCAGCCTGGGCCAGTTCTGCTGACAGCTGTTTGGCGACAGGCAAGCCGCGCAGCGCCATGAGGCGATAGGTTTCAAATTCCAGTACGCGCTGCGAAATGCGCCCTGCTCGGCCTTCGGGCGTTTTGCCGCCAGTCACCACCAGCATGCGCTCGAACCCGTCTTCCCCGATGCGGAAATGCGTGAGCAGGCAAGAGTGCGATTGCCCGCTGACCGTGTTGCCCATGTGTGAGCCAATCACCATGCCTTCGCCCAGCCAGTTCTGCGCCAGGGTCAGCATGTCCTCGTCGCCCATGCCCTCGGCCATCATGGCCATTTGAATCGCGGCCACAGTCTTGCCAGGCAAACCACGCAGCCACTCGGTGCCGGTGGCCACATGGCTGGCCAGCTCGGGCAGTGTTGCACCCCAACCCGCATGCGCAGGCAAAGGCTGGACGATGGAGTAGCGGGTGAATTCGGTGTGGCGCTCCCACTTGACGGTAAAACCGTCACACCGCAAACGCAGGAAATTGCCTTGCAATTGCTGCCAGCTCAGGTCGGCATGGCCAGGCAACCGCTGCAATTGCGCCAGCTCCTGCTCACGCGTGACCCCTTCGTTGAGCAAGGCCACATAGGTGATGAGTGCCGGCAAACGCACACGCGCTGACGGACGGGCATGCACCTCGTTGTGCAGCACGCGGCGCTGCGCATCGTCAGCAGGCAAAAAGCGGGAGTCGATCTCGTTCATGCGCTCATTCTCCCACTGCGGTCTTTATTTCAGACGTTGGCCTGTGCTGTCAAACACCTGGGTTTCGATCGCAATGCCCTGGCCCACGCTTTGGGTCACGGTACAGTACTGCTCAAAGCTTTCAAGCACACGGTCCAGATGCTCCAGGCCTGCAGCGGGTACACCGAGGGTAAGCATGGCGGTGATCTTGAGCACACGCAGACGGTTGTCGGCATTGCGCCCCACTTCGGCCTGCACTTTGCAATTGATGGGTTCGGGCGCCTGCTTGAATTTGCGCAAGGCAAACAACAAAGAATCCGACAGACAGTTACCCACCGCCGCACACAACAGTTGCACGGGAGACGGCCCCAAGCCAGTGCCCAATGGTGCCGGCTCGTCCGTGGTCACCACCGGCATATCGCCGCCGAAGTGCACATCAAAACGGTAGTCGTGCTGCTGCACAAGTTCAATTTGAATGGTTTTTTCGCTCATCGGTTTTCCTTGCAGATTCAGGGTTTGGGGGCAGGCCCTGGCTCAGGCTGCAACAGGTCGCCGCTGCGCAAGCCCCAGAAGGTCCAGCGCACCAAGGCGGTGATGACCACACTGGCCAGCACCAAAGCCACCAGCCCCACCCACTGCGGCAGCCAACTCGCCTGCCCCATGCGCAAGCTCAGCGAAGCGAATGCGGCCAAGGGGAACGACAGGCTCCACATGCCCATGCCAAAAGGCTGATCAAAGCACTTGGGCAGCTGGGACATGGCCCACAGCACAAAGCCCAGCGCCAGCACCCAGCACAACATGGCAGGCACCGCACCGGCCTGCCAGACAATCAGGTCCGCGCCAATCACCGAAGGCGGTGCAATCAACACAAATACGCTTGGACGCAGGCGGTCAGGCCACCAGCCCAGGCGTTGCACTCGCAGCACCAGCAACACCAGCACGACGGGCAACAGCGCAATGCCCAGCATGGCCTGTGCCCAAGCCCAGTCTGCATGGCCCAATGCCACACCCGCCAGAGGCACCAGCACATTGCCCACCACCGGAATCATCAAGCCTGGCGTGACGCCAACCCAGCGCGCTGTGTGCATACGCACCCAACGCACCAGCACAGCCACCGTCAGTGCCGCCTGCGCGGCAGCGCCGATTTGCCAAAGCAGATTCCAACGCGGGGCTGCACCTGTGAGGCTCACACCCACAGTGGCCAGCAAGATCATGGACACCGGAATCGTGGCAATGAACACATAGCGCACTGGATGCATCCATTTGTGCAGAGCCAAATGCGGCCAGCGCAACACACGCACCACCGTCAAGCCCAGCAGCACCGCAAACCACAGCGCAGCAAAAGCGCCCACCAGTTGGGACACCAGCAAGCCACCGTCACCAAACAGCGGGGCCGCTTGTCGCCAAGCCAAAGACAGGCCGGACAGGCCCATGACCGGGATGAACCAGGTCAGGCCCAAATGCTCCAAAGACGCCGGAGCGCGCGGCGGCTGAGCCGCGGGCACTGCACAACTCAAGTCAACCTCTTAGCAGCAGCCGCCGGTGCCGCAAGAGCCGCCGTTGCTTTCTTTCACGCCCAGTTTGCGCAGCAGGATGCCGGGCGGGCAAAAGCCGGTGATGGCCGACTGGAACAGGTTAAAGCCCACAAAAGCCGTGAAAGCCAGGAACCACTTGTTCACAAACAGGGGGCTGCCTTCCACGCCCAGGGCGAGGGACAACATCACAAAAGCACCAGCCATCAGGCGGATATAGCGTTCAACAGTCATGGTTTTCTCCTTTAAAAAGCAGCTTCAAAAAATTAAACAGTTTCGTAACGCTTGCGATAGAGCGCGTAGTACAGCACCGGGATGACGACCAGCGTGAGCATGGTGGACACCAGAATGCCGAAGATGAGCGAGATGGCCAGACCGTTAAAAATCGGGTCATCCAGAATGAAGAAGGCGCCAATCATCGCGGCCAGACCCGTCAGCGCAATCGGTTGGGCACGCACTGCAGCAGACTGCACCACTGCGTCTTTGAACGCCATGCCGGTCTTGACCTGAAGCTCAATAAAATCCACCAGCAAAATGGAGTTGCGCACGATGATGCCGGCCAGCGCGATCATGCCGATCATGCTGGTGGCCGTGAATTGCGACTGCAGCAGCGCGTGGCCAGGCATGACGCCAATGATGGTCAGCGGAATCGGTGCCATGATCACCAACGGCGTGGAGTAGCTCTTGAACTGCGCCACCACCAACAGGTAAATCAGGATCAGCCCCACGCCATAGGCAGCGCCCATGTCACGGAAGGTTTCATACGTCACCTGCCACTCGCCGTCCCATTTGAGGGCGTATTGACGGAAAGCGTCACTCGGCTGGCGAATCCAGTACTCACCCAGCTCGCCGGTGTCCGGCAGTGCAGCGGCTTTCAGGTTGGGGCGGATCGCAAACAGGCCGTACAGCGGGGAGTCCAGCTTGCCCGCCATGTCGCCAAACACATAGCTCACAGGCTGCAGGTCCTTGGTGAACAGTGGCTTGTCGATCACGCCCTTGTCCACGCGCACCAGCTCGGACAGCGGCACCAGCCGACCATTGGCTGCACGCATCGGCAAGGCCAGCAAGGCATCCAGGCCAACCTGCGCATTTTGCGGCAGCTGCAGACGCACCGGAACGGGCAGCTTGGACTGGCCATCGTGCAGATAGGCTGCATCCATGCCCGACAAGGCGCCATTGACGGTTTGCGCGATCATGGCCACCGGAATGCCCAGCGCTTCGGCGCGTTGGCGGCGCACCGTCAGGTGAGCACGCGGAGCGTCTTCCTTGAGCGTTGTGTCCACACCCACAATGTCATCGGTCTGGTCAAAGGCTTTGGCCACACGAGCCGCCAGCGCCTGGCGGCCAGCTTCATCAGGGCCATAGATCTCGGCCACCAAGGGGCTCATCACCGGCGGGCCGGGAGGCACTTCAACCACTTTGACGCGAGCGCCGTGGGCTGCACCAATTTTTTCCAGCTCGGGGCGCAGGCGCTGCGCAATCGCGTGGCTCTTGTCGCTGCGGTGGTGCTTGTCGACCAAGTTGATTTGCAGATCGCCCTGTTCGGCATCGGCACGCATGTAGTACTGGCGCACCAGCCCGTTGAAGGTGATGGGGCTGGCTGTGCCGGCGTAGCCTTGCACATCAGTCACCTCGGGTTGCTTGGCCAGGAAGGCGCCCATTTCGTGCAAGGCCGAGGCTGTGCCTTCAAGCGGGGTACCCGCAGGCATTTCCACCACCACCTGGAACTCGCTCTTGTTGTCAAAGGGCAACATTTTCAGGACCACCCATTGCACCAGCGTCAGGCCCACAGACAGCATGAGCGCCACCAGAATGCCCACCAGCAGCATCCAACGCTTGCGGGCGCTGCTCAAGAATGGCGTCAGCACCTTGGCAAAGAAAGTTTGCAGTTTGGCGGCCAGCCCTTTGGGCTCAGCGTCATGCGCGTGGCCGTGCCCATTGTTCTTCATGAGCTTGAGCGCCAGCCAGGGCGTCACAGTAAAAGCAATGGCCAGCGACAACGCCATGCCCAGACTGGAGTTGATCGGGATCGGGCTCATGTACGGGCCCATCAGGCCACTCACAAAAGCCATGGGCAGCAAAGCGGCAATCACGGTCAAGGTTGCCAAAATGGTCGGGCCACCCACTTCGTCCACCGCCGCAGGAATGATCTCGCGCAGCGGCTTGCCAGGGAACAACTGCTGATGCCTGTGGATGTTTTCCACCACCACAATCGCATCGTCCACCAAAATACCGATGGAAAAGATCAGCGCAAACAGGCTCACCCGGTTGAGCGTGAAGCCCCAGGCCCAGCTGGCAAACAGCGTGGCCGTCAGCGTCAGGATCACCGCGCCGCCGACGATCACCGCCTCGCGCCGACCCAGCGCCAGGCCCACCAGCAAAATCACCGAGCCGGTGGCAAAGGCGAGCTTCTGGATCAGCTTGTTGGCTTTTTCGGCAGCGGTCTGGCCGTAGTCGCGCGTCACACTCACATTCACACCCGCCGGGATGACGGTGTTGTGCAGCACATCGAGTTGGGCGCGCGCAGCCGAGGCCACATCGACCGCGTTTTCTCCCGGCTTTTTGGTCACTGTCAGGGTCACGGCGGGATACACCTTGCCGGTGTTGTCTGCCACTTTCTCGCCCTTGGTTTGTACTTGCGATGCCGCGCCTGGCGTGAACCAGACATAACGCTGCGGCAGTTGCGGGCCGGCATCAATCCGAGCCACCTCACGCAGGAACACGGGGCGGCCATTGCTCACGCCCACCACCAGGTCACCAACATCGTTCTCGGATTGGAGGAACTCACCGGTTTCCACCGTCAGCATCTGACCATTGTCCGGCTGGATGACCGAGCCCGAAGGCATGCCAAAGTTGGCCGCTGCGATCGTATTTTTCAGGCTGAGCAAGTCCACGCCGCGCTCGCGCAAACGTGTAGGGTCGATCCATACCTGCACCGCCCGGCCAGGCCCTCCAATGGTCTGCACTTCACGCGCACCCTTGACCTGCTTGAGCTCCATCTCCAGCGTGCGCGCCACGCGTTCGAGGTCGCCAGCAGAGGCTTCGTTGTCGTTCCACAGCGTCACTGCCAACACGGGTACATCGTCAATGCCTTTGGGCTTGACGATCGGAGCCATGGTGCCAAGGTCTCGTGGCAACCAGTCCTGGTTGGCGTTGAGCACGTCATACAAACGCACCAGTGCTTCGGTACGAGGTACGCCGACCTTGAACTGCACGGTCAAGACAGCCACACCGGGACGGGCCACTGAATAGGTGTGCTCAATGCCCTGGATTTGGCTGAGCACCTGCTCGGCTGGACGGGCCACCATGCGCTGCACACTCTCGCTGCTGGCACCCGGGAAGGGAATCAGCACGTTGGCCATGGTCACGTTGATTTGCGGCTCTTCCTCACGCGGCGTCACCAGCACGGCAAACAGGCCCAGCAGCAAAGCCACCAGCGCCAGCAAGGGCGTGATCGCATTGGACTGGAAGGCGGCAGCCAGACGCCCGGAGACGCCCATTGTGTTGTCTTGTTCTTGTTGCATGGCCGACCCTTAATTGTTGGCCGCCTGTGCGCCAGCCAGCCCGGCCTTGACAGCATCCACGGCCACCGCATCGCCAGCTTTCAAGCCCGCCAGCACTTCGACGCCAGCGGCACCATGGTCTGCGCCCAGACGTACGGCCTTGAGGGCAAAGCCATCGGCCGTGGCCACATAAACACCGGTCACCTCACCACGCTTGAGCACAGCAGCAGCAGGCACCACCATGCGCTGCGCAGCACCGGAGACAAAACGTACCCGTGACGATTGGCCAGGAATCATTTGAGCTGCCGCATCAGCGGGCACATCCAGCTTCCAGGTCATGGTCTGGCTGACAGGGTCAGCTGCGCCTACGGGTTGCTGTCCAGCAGGCTTGACCCAACGTCCGCCTTGCGCGTCAGTCACTTGCACCAACACCTGCTGGGCGGCTTTGGCATTGGTCGCCTGTGAAGCCGGCACCTGCACCACCACACGCAGAGGCTGGGGTGCGTACACCGTGGCAATGGGTGCGCCCGGCACGGCCAAGTCACCTGCTTGCGCATGGGTTTCGAACACGTAGCCGTCAAACGGCGCCGTCACTTTGGTGAAGGATTGAGCCAATTGAGCTTGACGTGCGCCGGCACCCGCACCTGCGCGACCAGCCTCGGCAGCCTTGAATTGGGTTTGAGCCATGTCCAGTGCCGCCTGACTCACAAAGCCTTTGGCCTGCAGCTCTTGGGTGCGCTTGTAGTTGGCCTGGGCGTTGGCAAACTCGGCATCGGCCTGCGCCAGCTGGGCGCCTGAACGCTGTACCAGGGTTTGGGTGTCGCGGTCATCAATGATGGCCAACACCTGACCAGCGCGTACACGTTCGCCTACCTTGACCAAGAGCTGCATGACCCGCCCACTGGCCTGGGCCGAAACCGTGCTGTGCTTGACCGGCTCGACCACGCCATCAATTTCGTAGCCCGCGGACACAGCCTCTGCGGCCATTTTCTTGACAGGCACTTGCGGGCCTGCCCATACAGGACTGGCCATCAGGGCGGCGGCTACAACAGCGGACAGGTACACGGTGTTCATTTTCATTGCTCGCATGGAATTTCTCCTTGGGCTGGATTCTATCTTATACCCCCTAGGGTATGCAAGCCCATACAAAAAAGCCCGTCAAGCGCTGGGTTTGACGGGCTGTCAGACGCATCAGAGCGGGTCAGAACGGTTATACACAGGTTTTTTATTGTCAACAACGATAAGTCCTTGCCAATCCTGTATTTTTATCTATTTATGAGTTGACGAAGTCAACATTTTTTGGCTTTTCAAGGGCTTATTTACATTCTGGGGGTGGAAGCGGGCTGTGGATAGCTTTACCAACTGCACCCCCAGCGATCGTTTGAATCTAATGTAAAACACGATTAGTTTTCAGCTATCGCACCATGGCATCCAAACAACCATCCCAGATTGAAGCGCGCCACGCCGCATTGGCAGAACAAGCCAGCCAAAACATCCAAACACTCTATGACGAACTCAAGCTTGATGGCCCTCCGAGCTCAAAGATCAGGTTCCCAAGAGGCGTTATTCGAACTAGCGAGAGCCAACGCAAACGTTTTAGCTTTATTTCGGACCCGACGCTTAGGACAAATTGTGCTTACAACATTGCTCTGGCCGACATCCAGAATTGGATACTGTGCCGAACTGACATCACAGGGCTGGGACGCCGCCTAGTTTTAAAGAGTCAGTTCATCCTGCTTTCATCCATCGTAGAGAGCGCCACCAAAAATATTCTCAAAGGAATATGCGGCAAAGATTTCAAGGGCAGATTAAATTTTTTAGCTTTTCACAAAGTTATCGACAGTCAAACAGAGAACACTCTTTGTGCGGTTTGGGACATCCGCACAAACATTCATCTCTTTATGATGGATGTTTCTGAATTGCAAGAGCCTCAGTACAGCGACACCATGCTCGTGAAGGGTGTCGCAGCCTTCAGAAAACTTATTGAAATTCTGAATACTCAGCATGCAGAAATTCGCAGCCTGAACAACTATGTGACTCCAGTTGGAACCTCCAAGCACTCAATTGCGCACCAAGCAAACATAACCATCACAGCCTCAGACCCCAAAGGGTCCTCGCGTGCAAAAAAATCTGCATCTCTGAGCACCATTAAACATGTTGCGACTCCGACGACGGCCCCCTCTAAACAGCCTAGCAAGAAGTCTGCAGACACGCCCAAGCCAAAACGAAAAATACCTTTCGGTGACTTTCCCCCCAAGGGGTCATCAAGGTAATAGCGCATTGCAATGTGTACTCGCTGAAATCTCGAAACAATCCTTTTGTTGAAGGTATAGATGTTCGGTCGTTGGAGAAGCCCCGCAAAAGCGATCTGGGACACCCGAAGATAAGGGCATTGGAAAAGTCCCCTAGTTCTGATTTCAGGCATTGAGGGCAAGGTTAAAGACTTGGGTTGCGTATAGTCATACACAACGTCGGCCAGTTGGGTAGGTAAACCGGAAAGGGGATCGCATGCCAATTTTCCAAATCGTCGGCACCAAGCTCAAAAAGCTCAAGGTGCTTCAGCTCGACAAAGAGAAAACCCTGCAGCAGCTGGTCGAAGCCAATTTGTCTGAGGTTCTCGACATGGCGTTCCTTGCCAGCGAATACACAACCACCTTCGGCGGCCGAATCGATACGCTGGCCGTAGATGCCAGCGGCGCCCCAGTCATCATCGAGTACAAGCGCAACAAGAACGACAACGTCATCAACCAGTCGCTTTCGTATCTGAAGTGGCTGAAGTCCCAGAAGCCGGGCTTTTTCGAAAAACTGATTCAAGACAAGCTCGGTGACGAGGCGGCCAAGAAGATTCCTTTGGATTGGAACAACCCACGGGTCATTTGCATTGCTGAATCATTCAGCAAATTTGACATTGATACGGCAGAGGTTGTGCCGCTACGCATCGAGCTGATGCGGTACCGGTACTACGACAACAGTGTCTTTTCGCTGGAGCCTGTGGCCGTTGGAGAAAGCGCATCCACACCGTCCGAAGCGCAGGCCAAGCAAACCACCAAACCAGAGGCGGATGACAAGACAGCATCGGTTGAGGCATTGCTGGCGAAGGCATCAGCCGAGACGAAGGAGCTCTTTGGTCAGTTCCGGGAGCGAATCATAGCTCTCGATGACTCTGTCGAAGAAAAGCCGAACTCCCTGTATGTCGCTTACCGCCGCTCAAAGAACTTCGCGGAGGTTCACATCAACAAAGGTGGGCTCAAAATCCATCTGAGGCCCATTGACTATCAAGATCCCAAAAATATGGTCGAGAAAATACCAGAGGGATACAACTGGACGCTGGATCGAAGGGTTTACCTCAAGAATCCGTCCGAGTTGGATGAAGTCCTGAGCCTGATTGAGCAGTCGTACAAGGACGTGCTCTGAGAAAGAAAGGGAGAAATAAATGACCATTGCTGCATATAACGACCATCCCATCAGACAGACGATTGCCAATCTTCTTGAGCAAGCAAAATCTCCAGAATTCAGTGCCCCTGTAGTTGCAGACAACGAGCAGTTTGCGTTTGCAAGAGATAAAACATTTGCACAAGCTCGCATGTTGGAGGACCTGCTCCGCGTCACACCGGCGGTGCTTGTCAGCAACCATGCGCTCACGCAAATCAATCAACAATTACAGGCGCCTGTAAACGAGATTTCTGCATATCTATCGGACAAAAATCCAGCGCATATTTCGAATGCATGCACCCAATTCGAGCAGAACATCATGCCTTTGCTTTGGGGCTTTGGCGCTCGCGAACAACTTGAAGACGGAAAACTTCCCAAAGCAATAGTTGAAGATCTGTCACAACGGGCATCGGAAACGGTTCGCCATTTGGCAGCCGAGAAAAATGCATTGATAGAAAAGCTCAAGCTGACAGATGAGTCGGTACAGGCTCTGCAAACGAAGTTGGACTCGATGGTCGAGTCAGCAGCCAAGGAGCGTGCAGAAGCATCTGCAACCGTAGCAAAACTTCAACAAGAATTTGCTGAAAAGGAAACAGAGCGAGCCAATGCTTTTGATGGAGAACTCACGAAAATCCGGACTGATTACGCGTCCCTTGAAAAGAGCACAAAGGATGAGGCACTGCAATTCATAGCCGAATTGGGGAAAAAGAGAGATGAAGCTGCAAAGATTGTCCAAGTAGTCGGAAATATTGGCGTTACAGGGAACTACCAAAGAATTGCAAATGACGAGCAGGGGCAAGCCAATTTCTGGCGTTGGGCGACGATTGTTTTCTTCGCCTGCGGAGTCGGAGTTGCGATCGCCACATTCGTTAGATTCTGGTCAGCACCAGTTACCACTGACTCGTTAGGTGCCATCGCTGTACGCTTGCTCTATGCCATCGCCATCACGGCTCCTGCTTGGTATACGGCCAAAGAATCTGCAAGACATCGAACCAATTCAGATCGTGCTCGCCAGACAGAGCTGGAGCTTGCCTCGCTTGGTCCGTTTATCGAGCTTTTGCCAGATGACAAAAAAGAAAAAATCCGCGAGGAGATGACTAAGTTGTACTTTGGCCGAGACATTCAGCCGCACACAGCCAATAGCCCCTTGGAGTCGGCCACCCTGAAAGATTTAGCAGAACTGGTGAAGTCAATTAAGGGCTGATGTCCGCTGTTTTAGTCGACTAAAACAGCGGCTAAAAAGCACCCGTTGCAACTGCACGACAGCGTGATCGTGTCGCGTATATACAGGACACGATTCACTGATGACATACGCGTGTGCGACGACCATGATTGGGTCATGGAACAGTCCAGCGATAAGCAAGCACGATCGTCAGTTCAGCACGATGATGCAAAACTGTTCGTTGAGACTCAGATTGATGTCCCTGCAGGGTGGCTGTCGCTGGTTCAGGAATTGCTGAGTGCGGCAGCTCGCATGCCGGATATAAGAGATGGCGTGGTCAAGGTAAGACGCATCTATGAATCTGACGGGGAAATGAAAATCTACCTCGACTACCCGTCTGGGCAGACGTCATGTGACGACATCAAAGGGCTGGTCTACATACAAACTCAGTTCGCCGAGGCCTCATTCCGAACCTGTCAGGTGTGCGGCAATCAGGGCAGAAGGTATTTCGGCGAAAAGAGCTGGGTCATTCGCTGCGATGAGCATGTCACTGCCGGTGAGCTCGACATCACAGCCTTGTTTGAGAGCATCCCGACTGACGGGATTTTCACGAAAAAAGCCGTTCGCAAGATTTACCCGTTTCTTCCAGCCATGGACTTTAAGGACGGGTGGCTACCGTTATTTGATCGACTGATGCAGCTTCTAATCAAGTACGGTTTGGACCCCACAAAAGACAAGGTACTTAACGCCAAAGAGAAGTTCGCGGCGCTGAATGTGTACGCAGACATTGACGACGAGGACATCCGACGATTCAAGTTGCTCAACTTCCTGATCGATGAGGCCCGAAACATTTCGAGCACCACTTGCGAAGACTGCGGCGTGCCCGGAAAGCTTTGGGTCAAAGGCGGAGGCTGGTGGCTAGTTGCATGCGCAGACCACAAGCCGAGCGATGCGGTTTCGATTGTCGATTACTACAGGAGGCGTGAAAGTGGAAGCTGAGAAACCCATTAGCGCAGAAGATCTTCTCACCAGACACCAATGGCTCAACCGCTACAAGGGTGAGCTAGTCGGCTGGAATCGGCTGATTGATGACCTCGCTTGCCAGATCGAACAGCGGTACGCCGAGCACGGCGAGCCTCTGAATGCAGAGACTTTCCGAGTTAGGCAGGTCAAGGAAAAATTTGGCGAGCTAAGGTTCTACTGTGATTCTTTAGTTCCGATTCATGACCTCATCCAGCAGGCAACCTTGAAGTCGACATCTATCTGCGAAGAATGCGGAGCAGCTGGGCAGCTCATGCAGAACACGCGACTTTGGCTGCGCACACTGTGTGAACAGCATGCTGGTGACGACTACAAGCCAAGGCCTTCATTAAAGAAGATCACTGTCGATGGCGTCACGTTCACGTTTTTCGATGAGGGCCAGCTTGATGCAGTGATGCCGCCGCAGACGGCAGCGCTCAACAAGAAGCCTTAGGTGGTCTCGATGAGGAATTCGTCGAGTTCGAAGTCTGTGATTCGATACTGTTGCAGCATCTGCTCAATCTGAGGGCGGTCAATCAGCTCAACATGGTTGAAGGCCGCTTGTTCCGAGGCTGTCGCATTGAACCGCTGATTCGTGATCGCCACCTTCTTGAACTTCACGCTCGGCATCTTCGACTGGTATCGCATTGCACCGCCAACGACTTCCTTGATGGCATCCCAGCCAATGGAGGGAGATTGGCTTGACTTGCATTGCACCAGCATTCCGCTGCCGCTATTGATGGCGATGAGGTCGATGCCACCATCGCCTTGGCGTTTCTCAGTGACCTGCGCGATGAAGCCCATCTTGGAGAGCAGCAGGGCCGAGAAGGTCTCAAAAGAGTTGCCGTCGAGCTGGTCAATGTCTGCGATGTTCAGAATCCGTGGGGCAGTCTGAGTCGATGGCCCACCCGAAGCCATGAATTCTGTGAAGCCGACATCACCAGCCGAGCCATTGAGCATCTGAGACAAGTCGTCGCCATCAATCGTGGTGCTGGCCAGTGCGGCTTTTTCCTTGAGCAGTTGATCCAGTCGCTGCTCAAAGGTGCTGTAAAGGCTATCGGCTGTATCCACAATCGTCGGACAGTAGACGATCACATCTTTCTCTTGACCGATACGGTAGGCGCGGTCTGTTGCTTGAGCTTCTTTCGCAGGGTTCCATGCCCGCGTGAAATGGAAGACGTGGTTGGCGGCCACCACGTTCAGGCCGGCACCTGCCGCCAACGGCGACAAAATGATCACATCAAAGCCGTCTTTGGCAGAGAACTTGTCAATATAGGACTGCCGGTTCTCAGAGTCCCCATTGACGATGAAAGGCTTGAGCTTGAAGCGCTCACGCAGGAAGTAATGCAAAGCTGCTTGCACTTCCCGAATTTCGGTGAAAACGATGGCTTTCTCGCCTTTGGCCTTGATGTCCTCCAGCTCGCTCAGCATCCACGCCAGCTTTGGAGAGTTCCGCAGGTGAACATCCATGCCGGCAGGGTCCGGAACGAACTTCTTGCCGGGTAGGCAGTACGGCTCGGCGCACACCGCTTTCATGAAGTGCAGCGCATCAAACGACAGTCGACCACGTCGCTTGCCGTCCTTTTCCTGCCGTGCTTCCTGCAGGCGTTTAAGGCCACCTTTGTACAGGACGCGCTGGTGATCAGTGATGTCCACCTTCAGCAGATCTTGGTCTTCGAGCAGAGGCTTGAGCAGACGGTCGTTCAAATCCTGACCGCTGACAGCGAAGAACTTGTTGGGAAGGTCTGCGGCAATGTCTTTTTTTGTTCGCCGCAGAGTCTGCGGTCGAATGAGAGATTGCAGACGGCGCAGCGCTTGCACCTGCTCTTCAGACTTACATTCAATGGGCTTGCGGTAGGTCTTGAAGAACTCTTCCAGTGAACCGAGCAGGCCGGGCTGGAAGAAGTCGAACAAGCACCAGAGGTCAACAAGAGAGTTTTCAACCGGCGTGCCCGTGCAGGCAACACGGAACTTGGCCTTGAGCTTGCGAACAGCGCTGGAGACATTGGCGGCCGGATTCTTGATTCGCTGCGCCTCATCACAGATGACGAAAGTGAAATCTTGCTTCGCGAACGAAAACTCGAAACCGGTCAGCACATCGTAGGTCGTGATGATGAGCTTGTTTTGCCCGACCCAATTGGGGACAAGCAGGTCCGCGATCCCCTTTGTTTTGAGCTCTTCGTCGATGCGATACCGGGGCTGCTTTCTATCCACCAGCTCGTTGCCATACAGAACGAGATGCTTAGGGTAGGACGGCGTGAAGAACTTTTCTACTTCGCTGGCCCAGTTCTGAAGCAGTGACTTGGGCACCAGAATCAACGATGGGGGTGCCTCTGGCTCATCCTCGTATATCTTGCCAAGGACATTGAGCAGCTGAAGGGTTTTGCCCAAGCCCATATCGTCGGCCAGCAAACACCCGCGCACTTCGCCGGGCGCCTTGGCGTAGAGATGCTGGAACCAAGCTACGCCATAGAGCTGGTGAGCTTTGAGTTGGATATTTGGCCGCAGCGTGCTTGGCAGTTGAGGCTCAACCCCATCGGGGGGAGTCAGTGACGCCTTGCGAGCCTCAACATAGTCGATGCTGTGAAAGTTGCTCTTGACCAGCAGAGTTTCTTTTTTCTTGCGCCCTTTGCCAGCCTCTTTGTCTTGCCCGCTGGAGTCTTGTCCTTTAGCAGGCTTTGACCCCGCTCCTGATGACTCTTGACCGCCCATGAGGGTCTTGAACCCATCGACCAGAACGCGTGCTTGAGCGGTCTCCAAGGACGTGGGGATGGCAGGGTCATCAACGGTTGCTGCACCAGATTTCTCGGCTTCAGCGACCTTGCCTTCGTACTTCTCGACCCAATCCTTGGTCAATGGAACCAAGACAGGATCTCCACTGCCCGGCAACATGACTTTCAGGATAGGCGTCAGATCGTCTGGAAGCCATCCGTTGCCCTCATCACCATCTTTCTTCTCTTTCTGAAGTACAGGGACATAGATGGGCTTAGCAATGCCAATGCCTTCAACCCTGTCACTGTAGTCAGACAGCTCATAGATGTCTTCGAGCTTGATGATCGCGTCGCCTTGGCTTTGCCATGTACGCAGGATGCTAAGCATCCGATCCAACTCGACTTCGGCATTGGCGTCCAGCGTCAGGTCAAATTCATTGAATGCAACCATGAGCCGTTGGTCAGACAGTGCGTCTCCAATCTTGGCCGTGAGCTTGGAAAGGGCCTCTGGACTCTCGATGACCTCTTTGAAGCTTCCGCTATATCCGTCCGCGTAGAACTCGTTGATGATGAGTGTCGTGCTGACGATAGAGCCGTTTTGAACAGCCGCCTCCAGATGGAACGAAGTGGCCACCGTGTCGACATCGGCGTTCTCGTTCGTATTTTCTGCCTCATCGAGCACGCCCTCGGCGTAGTCTCCAAGGTAGGCTCGTGGGTTATGCACGAACATCTCGGCTTTGGTGCCGGCGACTTTGCGCGTGGGCATCTCCCGTTTGACCACTTCCAGCACCTTGCGCACAGGCTCCGAAAGGATGATGCGAACGCGTCCACCATCTCGCGTTATGTCGTAGTGGTCCTGAACAGCATGAAAGCCGTCAAAAGCAGCCAGCCAGCCGTCGGGCGCACCGTCAAATGTTGGCTCTACGGTGTAAACCCGTCCGAAACTGGAGTCTTGCTTCTTCGCCGGAATTCGCAGTGTTTGCGGCGTTAAAACGATCGTCGAGGCCAAATAGCGGCTGCCAAATAGTGCTCCCGCCTTGAGTGCCAATGCTCTCGTCAGGCCCCATGCGGCTTCGTTTTCCTGTTGGCTGCGTGGTTGGGCCGAGCTGCCAAAGGTATTGCTGAGGGCGCCAAGGAGGTCATTGACCTCACGCGTGACGATGGCTGCTTGTCCCTTGACGCGAACCTCAGGTGCATTGACGATTTGCAAATCCACCTTCTGGCCATCAAGAATCCAGCCCGTGATCTGGACATGGAATATCTCGTCGGAGACCGCCCCTGTGTTCTCCAGAATTGGGACTGCTTGTGAGATGGTTGGTGGGTCAATCAATGCCAAAAGTGCAGCATGTTCTGCATCTGCGGCCAACTGATAGAAGACATCCCAAGGCAACAGCACGCCTTCGGCGGAGAGTTGGCACTTGCCATCAATGAACAGGTCCGACAGATAGGCACGCAGGAGCTTTTCTTCGGTGCTTGCACTCTCATCGACCTCAAGCAGCGCGTCTAAATCTATAGCCGCAACGCTCGCATTGAAGTTCAGCAATAGGCCATGCAGCGTGATTTTCGTACGCAGCGCGGCTGTATCCGCCGGGGTTTTGGCACTAGAGCGGCGAAATAAGTCGAAAAGTCCCATCAGTCCTCAGCCCAATACCAACCTTGACGGCTAGCGGCCCATTGAAATCCCATTTTTTTGAGCTCGTTCTCGAGTGCAGCCCAGCCCCTCGGGTTGGTTACCCAGATGCGCCGAGTCAGGCCACTGCCCTTTTCTGTGACTTGAGCGCCTTGGTATTTGGACACGATCTTGTGCACTTGGTCTACCGAGAGCGAAGGGCTTGCTTGGCTTGTCGGAGTGGGCCAGCGAAAAGAAGTTGCAGCATGGGGAATTGTGTATTCGTCCGCCTGTTCTTCTTTGCTGCTGGCTGCCGAGCGCGGCTTTGAGTACATGTCTGCAGGAAGGGACTCTGAAGCAATTTGCGCCGCGCCTTGTGTCAGGTCACCGATCTTCCCGAGAGCTGCCGCTTGCTCGCTGCTAAGCCTGCTTCGAGCCGGTTCTTGACGAGCAGAGGCTCGATCTGGATGGATGCCTAGTTTGCCAAGCTCGATGGCCGTGCGTTCTTCCCAGCCGGGCGTATGAATGATCTTCGCCACTCCTCGCCCGTTTCTGTAATAGCCGCACTTGAGGTCAGAAGTCGAGCCTGCGTACGAATCCGCATGGAGGTTGAAAGCAAGGTCAAAGGCACGATAGGCGTAGGCGCCATTGCCCGTTTTGCTGAATTCCACAAAGATGTACTCGCCAATCTGCATCAAGAATGCATCCAGCTCTTTGTCTGGGGCGCCCTGCAGCGTTGCGTAGGTGCCTTCTTCAGATTCAAGTAGTGCACGAATGCCGGCGTTGTGATTCTTTTGCCAGATGGTCTCTGAGCCAAACACCAGTCGAGTCCAAGAAATCTGGTTCATGTAGCGAGACCAGAATTTGAGACGGCCGTGATCGGCATGACGACGAGCAGCAAGAATGTCGAAGAAGTCGCGGAGGTTGCGCTCATTCACCCAGCCCATCACCATCCGCCAAACGGCCTCGGGCACTTGGTTCCAAGCGGTGGCGATGCCAGCGGCCTTGAGCTTGGGGTTTTTCCACACGGATGCGTGGATCACAAAATCGCGCAATTCCGGATGGACGGTCCGGCTCGAGCACTTGTAGTACCGGTTGAGGATTTCTGCGATTGCTTTGTCACGGTAGACGGGCGCAGACTTGACCAGCTCGATGAGCATCAGGATCTGGCTTCGGAATTGCTCGTCATTGCCTTGGGTGGCATGTTTCACCGCGCCAAGGACGAGCTCTTGCCAGAACCAGCTACTGGCCGGTATGCCAAGGTTTTCAGCCAGAGCTTTGATGTGATCCGTATTGCCCGCCAAATAGTCACGGGCGTACTTCTCAACTGGGCTGTCCGAGAGCAGCTGGCTTTCATCTCGAAGGATGCGTACCCAGTCCGGGACGGCCAGCTGTCCAGACTGTTTATCTATTGATGGCCATGTGCGGCTGAGCAGCCGGCGCAACTTCGTAAATCCGGCCATCCCAGCTTCAGTCGTAGTCCGGGCAAGGTCGTAGGTCAGATACGAGTTCAGCAGTGAGTACCAAGTCAGGCGCCATAGGTCGCCTGTGTACGCATCGTTTTCGTACTTGCGAAGCAGGTCATCGCAGTACTCGCTCTCAAGAACGGTTCTGCCTCGCTGCTCCTTGATGGGGATAGAGACTGCAGCAGCAACAAGGTCCATCGCCCAGTCATCGAGCTTGTCTCCGCGAAGCAGAGACAGTGCGGCTTTATAGGCGTCCTGACTAGATGGCTTGGCTTTGGAGAAGTCTTTGAAAAGCGTCTCGGCTTTTTGGACTTCCTTGATGACCATTTCGGGAAACCCGAATTGGACGCGGTTGAGCCCCATGCCTTCGATAGAGGCTTTCAGGCGGTTCAACAGCGTTTGGTCGATCATGGTCAGCAGACACCAAATTCACGGTTGAGCAGGAGCTTTTCCTGCCCCTTTTTGAGCTCATCAAGCGTCCAGAACTCGACTCGGATTTCGACTCTACGGCTGAGCTTCTTGTCTTCGCGAATCGAGTATGAGGAGAAGCCACCCAGCGAAAAGTAGCGCTGAATGTCCAACAGCTGCTCGTTGGAGAGCGTCGGCGAGGCTGGAACGGGCGAAACCAGTGCACATATGACGCTGCGGCTACGGGCGGTACTCAAGGCCAGATTCAGGGTGTAGCTACCGTCTTGGTCGGTGAATCCCTCAACAATGAATCGCTTGACCCACTTGCCCTTGTCGGACTTTTTGACCTTGAGGAGGGTCGGGATGTACGCGCGCAGCTCAGCAGCGACTTCGGGCTTGATGGAGCTGGAGTTGCTCTCGAAATAGACGACATCGCCAAGATCCAGTCGGAAGTTGGCTTCATCTACTTTGACTCTTGAAAAGGGCGTGGACTCCGTCTTGAGCAAGCCCATGACGATTCGTATGTCTTCTTGTCGCGCAGCCTCTTGGGCGATCGACTCTGGAATGCTCTTTTGGATGGAGATGAGCGTCACGGCCATGACCACAAGAAAAAGTGTCATCAGTGCCGTCATCAAGTCAGAAAACGAGATCCAGAATGGACTCTCGCCTTCAGACTTATTGGAGCGTTTTTTGAATATCTGGGAAAACATTCAGGGCTCACTGTTTGCGCATGCGCTGCATGAACTGGGCGAGCTCTTGAACTACACCCGTGAGCTGGTTGGACAGAACGGAGATGTTCTTGTCTGTTTCGCCAACGACGCGTTGAACTTGGCTCACCAGTGAGTTGCCGAACGTCTCGAAAGCCGAGACCAACTGGTCGTTGACTGCGCTGAGATTACGGCGGCTTTCTTCCTCCGCTGCACGCAGCGCTTTGACGCTGCTTTCCACGCCTTCGATGAGCTGTTGAGAGACGCCAGCTTCGCGTTTGGCCGATTCAATGAGGCCTGTGAGCGCCAAGACCTGCGAATCAACGGTCTTACGGGTGGCGTCGTATTTCTCAAAGCCGCTGTTCACTGCCAGCGAAGCTGCCTGCAGCGCATTAGACGAAGCTTTCACTTGCTCAATGAATGCAGCTGAATCATCCAGCGCGCGAGTAACGGAGCTGCCGGCGGTCTCGAATCGCTGAGCGGCCGAGCCCATGGTCAGAGCACCTTGGTTCATTCCATCGACTGCGCGCATGGAAACATCGCGAATTGCGTTGATGCTTTCCTGCGTCTTGAGTACCTGATCGCTGACGGCGCGCAGGAGTTCTTCGACATTTGCTGACAGCCCCGAGACCATCTGTCCAGTTTGGTCTGTGAGCACTTTGGTGCGATTCGCGTCTTCCTCTGAGGCACTCTTGCGTGAAGCTTCCATGCTGGCAATTGATTTGCCGACTTCGCTCAGGAGGCCCGCGATGGTTTCATTCATCGCATCTTTGGACTTGCGCTGCTCCTCCGCCACCAGCGACCTGAAATCGGTGACGAACTGCGTCATTTGCTGGGTGAGCTGCTGCTGGTTGTCGGACGCTGTCTGCATCGCAGCGGCAAGCTTGTCTGACATTTGTGTTGCCGCATTCTCGTTGGCCTTCTGGATGTCTTGGACCAGCGCCTGCAACGAACTTTGCACAGAGCCCATCGCTGCCATGGAGCGTTGCATCTGCTCATTGATTCCGTTGATTTGCCCACCGAAGGTATCTTCCAGCTTGGCCATGAAGCCCGTGAGCATGGTCTCGAGCATCGTATTGACCTGCGCAGAGTTGCCAGCGGCATTGTTTTCCATGACCTCGCGTACGCGCTGCATTGGTTCGGCAATCGACTCTGCAATGCTGCGGCCGACGGTTTCCCCAATGTGTTGGCCAGCACTGATTTGGGCCTGAATCTGACGCTCTGTCAGGTTGGTCATCAGCCGCGTGAGATCCTCAACGAGGGCATCTTTGAGCTGGGCTGTATGCACCTCGGATTTTTCAGACGACTCAACAAGCCGCTGCAAATATTCCTCACCAGCCCCTGATTTGTATAACGAGTCGATCAGGTCACATAGGTGCTCAACTCTGGAGTTCAGGCGAGCGACGAGGAGTCGGCTGATAAAGACGACCAGCATGGCGCAGAAAATTGCGGCAGCTGAGACCATGAAGGCATGCATCACAGCCTCGAGCAGCGGGCCCAGACCCGCCACAGCGTCGGAAGTGTTGGTGGCTATGGCTGCTTTGAAGTTGCCCAAGCCATGCAAGAGCCCGCCGAATGTCCCAATGATGCCCAGCCCGGTCAAGATTCCGGGCAAATGGCGCCAGAAGTCGTCGAAGAGAGGACCGTCAACCAGCGATTCTTTAGTGAACATCATCTCGGCAGGCATGCTCGAGCGGTATTCCACGACTGGGGTCTGACCAGACAGCGCCAGACGCATCGGATGAAGGGTGTCTGAGTACTCGTTCCAAATATGCAGCAGTGGCTGCTTGGCGAAGATGGGGTCGAGTTCTCGGGGATCACGGCCGTTGTGGTTGCCCAGTTTGGATTCAAGCCCTTGTATCGCCTCACCAAGACCTTTTTGGCTTGCTTGGTACTTGCGGAAGAAAACCACAAGGAATACCAGCGTTAGCACCGCGACCACGAAAAGGATCAGATTCGGTATTTGGGGCAGCAGTGATACGAAGAAATCCACTTTGTCGATCCTTGGTGTTTTTTACGTAGCTAGATATGTACACATCTGGCTACTGTTCTCATAACTGTAAATTCTGCCCGTTTTAGCTGGCGCGAAGCCTTCTGACTAACTAACTTGGCGAAAAACAGCGCCCGCTTTTGGCAGTCCATTTTTTCATTCTAAAGTTTTAACAATTATCAGCTTACGTCTCGCTCTAAAAATCGGCCCACGCTCTATCCATCCCGAGCACTAGCCGCAGTCCGGATTATTTGGACAGCTTCAGCTTGTTTGTTTGACCGCGATCTATGGCTGGTAAGGGCTGATCCAAGAAGTCCTTCGAAAGGCCTCGAGAGCTTGCGTTGTATGTCCAGCGTGCGAACATCTCAAGCAGCCTACGGTTTTCCGCCTTGACACGGTCGTTCTCGGCCTCGAGTCGCTCGATTCGCTGCATGGCGGCATTCAGGACTGGATCTGCAATCTTTTTCTTGGTCTGCGCCGGCTGCTCTGCAAGCGTCTGCTTGCGAGTCGCGAAGGCCAGCCTGATGTCTGCATGCTTGAAGAGCGCTTGTCGGGTATACCGCTGACCGATGTGCTTATCGATGGCGTCGATGTAACTGTCCCATGTCAGAGGGCCATCCCACCCATCAAGTATTTCGACGATCTGAAGGACTAAGCCACCATCTAAATTTTTGGCGCGCTTCATTTTGAATTACCTGAATCTGGTTGAAATGCGATAGGTTGTACTTCGCCAAGGGCCTCTGCTTTCCCGCGTGAGAGGTCAATGCCAAGCTTTTCCGCAGCCTGCACGAGACGCGAAACAGTCGGCAAGTGCTTGAGTCGAATCACAGCACCGTTTTGGACGGCCGGGTTGTCAAAGATGTTGCAAAGCTCGTCCAGCCGTTCAAGCGTTTGCTTTTGATGCTCAACCCAACGGTCAGCACCATAAAAATCTTGCGCTTGACCCTCCTGCGCCTTTTCAAGGAGTGCCTTGGTCTCGTCCCTCATTCGACGGATGTTCTGCTCTCGAACCCCATCGCCTTTGATGCACACCAGCTCATTGCAATTTAAGCAATCGAGATGCTGACTGCACGGAGAAGATGTGAAATTGTGGGTGCAGTACCCAAACTCTGTAGTGTGCGCAGTGGTGATTTTGAGATTGGCGAATTCATCACGCGATATCGAGGGATAGTTAGGCGTCCACCCTTGAACCTCAAACATGTCCATTGAGTCGCCTACGGACTGCCTAATTAATGCCAGCTTGTCCTTTGCAGAGAAATGGTCATAAGCGGCGTTTTGGCGGACGTCTTTGCGACCAGACCATTTCGCAATGTCTAGCTCATCGAGACCACCCATCTTGGCAAGCGTGTTGAGGTAATGCCGGAATTTGTGGGTATTGATTTTTATCTTTCCCCCATCAGGGCCATCAATTCCAAGGCGTTGAAACACTGACATTTGCGAACGCCTCTTATTTCCACCGAGCGCATCACTAATCTGCCCGTGACTGATGGCTTCAATTGAGCATTCAAGCGTTCGCTTCCCTTCGTGCATGGTCAGCTCATGAACGACGCAAAGCGCATCGCGAAAGAGAAGACCCGTCGCCTTATCCATAACCGGAAATGAGTCGGGAAGCATGCCAATGATCTCTGACTCAAACCGCCCAAAATCCACTACTTTTTCACCATCTTCGTTCTTTTCAACCTTGTGTCCACGCCGTTTAAGCCAGTTCGCAGCGTCTTTCCCGTGTGTTGGATCACCCCACAAGATTTCTGAAACTACGCTCATACCCAAGGGGCACCCTCGGTGATGCTCAAGGTCAGGAGGCAAATACAACTGCCCCTGATGCTCCGTGTACCACCTTGCTAGTCTGCGCGCGCTTTCCGTCTTATCTCTGATTCGATGAACAGCCTCTTTCACCAAATCAACCATTGATGGGATAACCCACTTGATCATGGGATCAGCCCCTTTAGCTGGCCAATACCTTAGGCCGTAGCTCTCTTGTCCGTTGGCAAGCCTTGTGGTGTGCTCGCACTGAGCAGGAAGAGTCAAAACTTCACTGATTCTGTCTGGCGTGGCGCACATGATGGCCACAATTGAAGTCACGATGACATCGCGGTCTAAGACGGCGAGCTGATAGGCCTTCGCCACCGCATCCAACTCGGACACTGACGGTAATTTGCTTTGCCTTCTCTCCTCAAACTCCTTACCCACTTTTTCCGTGTCGGATGGCCTCTTGAGTGGCGAGATCCACTGCAACGGAACATTTACAAGCATGTTCTCATCTAAGAACTTCGCAACTCGCTGGAGTTGCTGGCCGATTCGGTACGCTCTGTCTGGCCCATTGCGCTCGCCAGCAATCTGAATCGCACGATTAAGCGTAAGAGCGTCTATGCGCGCCACAGCACGAATTCCATGCTCACGAACAGCTTTCTCAAGACATCGCAATGCCGCCACGCGAGCCTGAATGTCCTTGGTGGGCTTGTAGGCATGTTCGTATCTCAGGAACGCCTTGGTGAAGCTGCGCATTGGCTCCACCATCGACTGGTATCCCTTCTTATTTACCGTCTCATGCGTGCAGAAGTGAACTTGTACTCGCTTCGTCATCGCCCTGAGATGAACGGTCTCTGAAACATCCCAAACATCATCGTCAAAATTGAGCGTTGTGCCAAAGACCGTCAGTTGGTCTCGAGCCAGCGAAACGAAGTTGGCTAGGTTGGCCTCTGCATCAAGCTCGCGCTTGGGCTGAAACATCACAAGTTCGGTCATTTAGGCACCCAACTTTTTGGTCTTCATCTGTGCACACAGCTGTACAACCTCAGCTACGGCAAGAATCGTCCGGTCGTTGATGGACGCGATTCGCTCGTCTGTCGTCTCAAGAAGACGCTCTCTCTTTTCGATCAAGTGATGCAAAACGGCTTCATGTGGCCCGTCTAACCACGGCTCAAAGCAAGAACAGGTGTAGCAAGCTATCGGGGCACTGAAACCACAGAAACTGTGTTGGCCGCATGACCCCATGGCCGAACCACTTTGATCGATCCTGAGGTCCAAGATGCGACTACTTTTGTCGCTCCCTCGGGTAGCTTGGGATTCGTCACTGATGATCTTGCCTGCAAAAGCGTGCGCAAGCGGGGCAAGATGCATCGCTACAGCACGGTCTATACGCTGCGCAATAGCAGGCGTCGATTCCACATAGACCCCGGCATTCTGTGTGTCTGAGTGATCGAGCAACTCTGCAATGACCATGACACCAAAACCCTCTTCAGCAGCTCTTGTGCCGACAGTTCGCCGGAGCCTTTGCGCCCCAATTTCCAAAAGCTCGCCTGTGCGCTCGGAGAATGCATCCAAGGTTGCGCAGACCTCCTTTAGTTCTTTCGCTAGCTGTTGAGAGGTTGAGTGGAATTTAAATTCATCCAGTTGCTCCACCGCAGTATTCCCTTGAAATGGAAATAGCGGAACCTCCCCAAAATCCTCCACCAATCTCCCAAATTCATTTTTCAGCTCTGCAATATATCTCTCTAGCAATGCGCCGACCTCCGCAACCAATGATCGCTCTTTTAGGAGTGCTCTTGCGTTGACCACCCCTTGTTGCTTCGCACGAGGAATACTCAACAGATATGTAGGCTCTCCATTTTTCAGTATCTTCTTGAAGTCCTTCACCTTTAGAGCAGCATATTGGATTGGCCTCATTCCCAACGCAGAAAATAACCAGACCAAGAGGTATTCTCTAGTAGTTATTCGACCATCTCCATAAGCCCTTCCAAGTCCATTGATCAGGCTTTCAAATTCAATTAAAGTCAATGGCCCTCTTCTAGGATCCATTGTAAGTACCGCCTCACCTTTCTTATTGCCCTTCAATCTAATTGAACTAAGAAATTTAATAGAAGAGTCTGAAAAACCAGAATATCCCAAAAGTTTCCAGTTTTTAATACATCCCGCAAGACTCGAAAGATAACCATTTTCTTTTACATTGAGAATCGAGTAATAGCTGGCAAGATGAATTTCATTGATTTCCTCGCCTGACCATCCTTGACTTTCAGAAAGAAACTTCAGAAACGCCACCATCCTGTTATGCATATTTCCAGCGTGTCGAGGAGAATATTTGGAAAAATACCATGCTGTAACCTTTTTCCAAGCAACCCTGAAATCGTCCGAATACTCAAATTGCATTTGAAAGTTGAGCGATATTTTGGAAACGCCATCCACTATTAACCAATTATCTTTGTTGGGATCGAACTCGTATCCAGCTCTTGTTCTTGCCAACGGCAATACAACAGGATCGTGCCCCTTCAATATACTTTTTTTATTTTTCATAATTCTTATTTCCAGTAATCAGACTTTGCAACGCTAGAGATGCATCATTGGCTCTTTTTCTAATATGCCTTCTCGTATAAGTTTTTGCTGTTCCTGAGCCCGGCTTCCACCCCATCTGATATGAGCGTGCATCCAGTTCTTTGTTTTCCTCCACCCCTTTTTCATCCATGAGTTCTGAGAACCTGTCATTCCATGTGTGCCTCAATAAATGAGGGGATAGTTTGGAAATGCGCCCAGAAGAGGCTACAAGCAGGTCGCTGAAGACCTTATCTAGGGCAGAAATTGAAAGGGGATTGCCAGTGCCGTTGGACACCAAAAGGAAGGGGTGGCGCCTAGCCCTCTGGGCTCCCTCCCTATGCTTGGTGAGGTACTGATGCACTTCCCTCGCCAATTGCGGACTTATCTTCAGGACACGAGCCCGAGTTTTAGCGTTGGGCTGAATCACTCGGGTATCTTCAGCATCGTCGGCCCTCCGATGAACGGTGATTTCATTGGCCTTGAAGTCAATGTCATGGACCTTGATACCCAAAAGTTCACCTTTGCGCATCCCTGTGGCCAGAAGTAGGTTCACAACAAGCTTGTTTCTTGTCTTGATCGCCGCAGACTTCCACGGATTGCTATGTGATGTGGGGTCTATGAGTTCAAGCAGAACTTGGACCTCCTCCTTGGACATACCTTCGGGAAGCTCCAAATCGCTTTTACGGCTCTTTTTCGGTGCCCGAACCTCAATCCCCTCAGCAAAGGATTGCAGAGCCTTCCAGAGGGTGTCGGCGCCCTCTTTGGCGGCGTTTCCAAGCAAGAACTTCTTCACCTTCCAGTCGACAAAGCCCTTGAAGTAAATCAGCCTGATGGCAGCCGAGTCTCCTGCCACAGTCTCTGTCTGCTCATGAAGCCCTCTTCTACTCTTGCGGATGCGGACCACCGAGCTCTTCTGTGACGATTTCCTAAGACGGGCCCTCAAGATCTCTTGAGTTTGCCGGAAGTAATTGGCGAGCTGATCAAGCTCTTCCAAAGTAAAAAGCGCTCGGTTAGTAATGCGCTCATCGATGTCCACCCCCATCACTTCTAGGACTTGGTAGCCAAACATGATGGCCCTAGTGATGGACCTCAGAGTGGATGCAGACAGATTGCGGGGACGCTGCTGAGTGAGGATGTACTGGGTGGACTCAAAGTCAGGTATGCCTGTAGCTGTGTCAACAAGCAAGGGCAGCCGCTCACCAGACTCAAAACTGATGTCCTGAACTTTTAAAGCTAGGCTTTTCACCACTGTTTACATTCTTCGAAGGTACATGATAAACATCATACATGTACTGTCGAATTCAACAATGTAAACAAGCAAAAAATAAGGCTCGTAATGGGCGAGCCTTATAGTTGTTAACTCTTTTAAAAAGGTATGGGCTAGAACGGGATATCGTCGTCCATGTCGTCAAAGCCACCGGGCGCTGGACGAGCAGCAGCGGGCGCGGGGCGAGCTGCGGGTGCCGCAGGACGCGCTGCCGGGGCGCTGCGCGGGGCGTCATAGCCATCGCCGCCGTCTGAAGGCGCACCCATGCCCTGGCGTCCACCCAGCATTTGCATGGTCTCGGCACGGATCTCGGTGGCGTACTTTTCAACACCATCCTTGTCGGTGTATTTGCGGGTACGCAAGCTGCCCTCAACGTAGACCTGACTGCCTTTTTTCAGGTACTGCCCTGCGATTTCGGCCAGTTTGCCGAAAAAGCTGATGCGATGCCACTCGGTGGCCTCGCGCATTTCGCCACTTTGCTTGTCTTTGTAGCGGTCGGTGGTGGCCACATTGATGTTCGTGACGGCATCACCCGAGGGCATGTAGCGGGTTTCGGGGTCACGCCCCAGGTTACCAACGATGATGACTTTATTGACCGATGCCATGAAAACTCCTCGAATAAGCCCCGATTATGCGGGTTTTGCAGCGCTAGCGGACCGCTCGGGCAGTGCCAGCCCCCAGACCACCGCCAGCCACAGCAACAAGGCAGCGGCCGTGCTCAAAAACAGCACATGCGGGCCACCTGACTTGACCAACAAACCTCCCAGTCCCCCGCCGACAAAAAAGCCCAGAGACTGCAAGGTGTTGTACACCCCCATGGCGGCACCACGCATCTGAGTCGGCGCCATGCGCGTGACCAAGCTGGGCTGGGATGCCTCCATGATGTTGAAGCCCACAAAAAACACAAACAGCAACAGCCCCATGGGCCACAGGCCCGCGGCGCCCTGCACCTGCCAGAGCAGACCCAACTGCACCAGCGCCATCAGGGCAATCGCCACACGCAGCAGCTTGCCCTGATGACCACGTCGTTCCAGGGCAAACAGGCCCCCCATCAAGATGAAAGACAAGCCCACGGCAGGCAAGTAAACCTGCCAATGCATGTCCTTGGGCAAGCCCGCCTGCACCAGCAAGGCCGGTACAGCCATCCACATGGACAGCTGGACCGCATGCAACACAAACACCCCGAAGTTCAGGCGCAGCAGCCCCGGGTGTCTGAACACATCACGCAAGCCTTGGCGCTGCTGGTGGACCTGCTGCGCAGGCTCCGCCGGCACCGCACGCCATACCACCAGCACACCCACCAGGGCCAAGGTCCCGGTCAAGGCAAACAGGCCCGCCAAGCCCACCCAGGCGTTGAGCACCGGCGCCGCCACCAACGACACGGCGAACATCAGCCCGATACTGGCCCCCACCAAAGCCATGGCCTTGGTACGGACCTCGTCGCGGGTCAAATCGGCCAGCAAAGCGCTGACAGCAGCCGAAATGGCGCCAGCACCCTGCAGGCTGCGGCCCCAGACCAGGGCCTCCAAAGTCGTTGCAGAGGCCGCCCAAAAGCTGCCCGCAGCAAACACCAGCAAGCCCAGCACAATGATACGTTTGCGCCCAAAACGGTCGGAGGCCATGCCCAAAGGCAGCTGCAGCAGCGCCTGGGTCAGGCCATAAATACCCATGGCCAAGCCCAGTAGCGCCGGATCGTCCCCGCCGGGGTACTTGCGCGCCTCGAGAGCGAACACTGGCAAGACCAAAAACAGGCCCAGCATGCGCAAGGCAAAAATCGAGGCCAGCGAGGCGCTGGCGCGGCGCTCGCTGGACGTCATGGCAGTGGATGCGGCTCGTGCCAAAAAATTCCCCTGTATCAACACTTGAATGCAAGGGGTTGATTGTCCCTGATCCGGACGCACCCTGTCCAAAACACGCCCCGCCCCCGATAATGAAGGGTTTTGTCAGCTGGCCGCCAAATTGAACAAGCCTCATACCGACCCCGCTCTGCTTTCTTCCGCCGAACACGGTGCATACCTGCCTGTGGCCGCGCGGCAAAGTCATATCTGCGTGCGCGGCGCCCGTACCCACAACCTCAAAAACATCGATCTCGACATTCCGCGCAACCAGCTGGTGGTGATCACCGGGCTGTCGGGCTCGGGCAAGTCGAGTCTGGCCTTTGACACGCTGTACGCCGAGGGGCAGCGCCGCTATGTGGAAAGCCTGTCGGCCTACGCACGGCAGTTTTTGCAGCTCATGGACAAGCCCGATGTGGACCTGATCGAAGGCCTGTCGCCCGCGATCTCCATCGAGCAAAAGGCCACCAGCCACAACCCGCGCTCAACGGTGGGCACGGTCACCGAGATCCACGACTACCTGCGCCTGCTGTTTGCGCGCGCAGGCACGCCGCACTGCCCCGACCACGACCTGCCGCTGCAAGCCCAGACCGTGGCCCAGATGGTGGACGCGGTGCTGGCACTGCCGCAGGACACCAAGCTGATGATTCTGGCGCCGATCGCCCGCGAGAAAAAAGGCGAGTTCGAGAAAGTGTTCGAGCAGATGCAGGCGCTGGGCTATGTGCGCTTTCGCATTGGGGGCCAGGTGTTCGAGGCCGAAGACCTGCCCGAACTCAAAAAGAACGAGAAGCACAACATCGACGTGGTGATCGACCGGCTCAAGGTCCGCGCCGAAGACGACACCAAGGCCCGCGACGCGCTGCGCCAGCGCCTGGCCGAGAGCTTTGAGGCGGCGCTCAACCTGGCCGAGCAGCGTGCCTTGGCGGTCGAAATGGACAGTGGCAAAGAGCACCTGTTCAACGCCCGCTTTGCCTGCCCGGTCTGCAACCACTCGATCGCCGAGCTGGAGCCCCGCGGGTTCTCGTTCAACTCGCCGCAGGGCGCTTGCCCCAGCTGCGACGGCATCGGCACCATGGAGTTCTTCGACCCCGAGCGGGTGGTGGCCTTTCCGAGTCTGAGTCTGGCCAGCGGCGCCATCAAAGGCTGGGACCGGCGCAACGGCTTTTACTTCAGCATGCTCGAAAGCCTGGCCAGGCACTACAAGTTCGACGTGGAGTCGCCCTTTGAAAACCTCGCCCCCGACATCCAGCAGGTCATCCTGCACGGCTCGGGCGAAGAAGAAATCAAGTTCAGTTACATCATGGAGTCCGGTGCCTCGCAGGGCAAAAAGGTCAGCAAGAAGCACCCGTTCGAAGGGATCATTCCCAACATGACGCGGCGCTACCGCGAGACCGACTCGGCCTTGGTGCGCGAAGACCTCTCGCGCTACCGCAGCACCCAGCCCTGCACCGACTGCCACGGCACCCGCCTCAAGCGGGACGCACGCCATGTGCGCATTGGCGAAGGTCCGCAGGCCCGCGCCATTTACGAGATCAGCCACGTCACCCTGGGCGAGGCACAGAGTTACTTCCAGAGTCTTAAACTCTCGGGCGCCAAAGCCGACATTGCCGACAAGGTGGTGCGCGAGATCGCCTCGCGCCTGAAGTTCCTCAACGACGTGGGCCTGAACTACCTGAGCCTGGACCGCAACGCCGACAGCCTGAGCGGCGGCGAAGCCCAGCGCATCCGTCTGGCCAGCCAGATCGGCTCCGGGCTCACGGGCGTGATGTACGTGCTGGACGAGCCCAGCATCGGCCTGCACCAGCGCGACAACGACCGCCTGATCGGCACACTCAAACACCTGCGCGACATTGGCAACAGCGTGCTGGTGGTGGAGCACGACGAAGACATGATCCGTACCGCCGACCACGTCATCGACATGGGCCCGGGTGCGGGCGTGCACGGCGGGCGCGTGATGGCGCAGGGCACTTGTGCCGACATCCTGACAGCGCCAGAGTCCATCACGGGCCAATACATGTCGGGCCGAAAACAGATCGCGATCCCGAAACGCCACAAGCCGGGCCAGGACTGGCTCGAGGTCGTGGGCGCCAACGGCCACAGCCTGAAAAACGTGAGCGTGAAGTTCCCGGTCGGCCTGCTGACCTGCGTGACCGGGGTGTCCGGCTCGGGCAAATCCACGCTGGTGAACGACACGCTGTATGCCGCCGCCGCACAGCAGATCCACCGCGCACACGATGAGCCGGCGCCGCACGAAGAAATCAAAGGCCTGCAGCATTTCGACAAAGTCATCAACGTCGACCAGTCGCCGATTGGCCGCACCCCGCGCAGCAACCCGGCCACCTACACCGGCCTGTTCACCCACATCCGCGAACTCATGGCCGAAGTGCCGGCGGCGCGTGAGCGCGGCTACGGCCCGGGGCGTTTCAGCTTCAACGTGAGTGCGTCTTCAGGCGGGGGCCGCTGCGAAGCCTGCCAGGGCGACGGCATGGTCAAGGTGGAAATGCACTTCCTGCCCGATGTGTACGTGCCCTGCGACGTGTGCCACGGCATGCGCTACAACCGCGAGACGCTGGAGATCCAGTACAAGGGCCAGAACATCGCGCAGATCCTGGACATGACGGTGGAAGCGGCCTACGCCTTCTTCAGCGCCGTGCCCAGCATCGCCCGCAAGCTGCAGACCCTGCTGGATGTGGGCCTGAGTTACATCCGTCTGGGCCAGAGCGCCACCACCCTGTCGGGCGGCGAGGCGCAGCGCGTCAAGCTCGCGCAGGAACTCTCCAAGCGCGACACCGGCCGCACCCTCTACATCCTCGACGAGCCGACCACCGGATTGCACTTTGCCGACATCGATTTGCTGCTCAAAGTGCTGCACCAGCTGCGCGACGCGGGCAACACCATCGTCGTGATCGAGCACAACCTCGACGTCATCAAGACCGCCGACTGGCTGATCGACATGGGGCCCGAAGGCGGCGCGGGCGGCGGCACGGTGGTGGCCGAAGGCACGCCCGAGCAGATCGCGGCGAACCCCTCAAGCCATACCGGCGCTTATTTGCACCGATTGTTGAACCCCACCTGAGCTGCATGGAAACAGAACTCAAACTCAGCCTGGATGCGGCAGACCTGCCGCGTCTGCTCAGTCACCCTTTGCTCGGCAGTTCACTTGAGCCACAACGCCTGCTCAACACCTACTTCGACACTCCTGCACTCGACCTCCAAGCCAGGCGCATGGCCGTGCGCGAGCGGCTTGCGGGCACACAATGGCTGCTGACCGTCAAAACCGCTGGCCGCAGCGAAAACGGCCTGTCACGCCGCCAGGAATGGGAAGGCCCCACCACGCCGGGCGCTTTGCAGTTTGACGCGCTGGTCGACGATGCCACGCTGGCCGCAGACCTGATGGCTTTGCGCCCCGCCCTGCAACCACTGTTTGCCACTGACTTTGAGCGTCAGCGCTGGGTTCTTGAACACGATGGGGCCCGTATTGAAGTGGCGCTGGACCAAGGCCGCATCCACGTTCCCGGCACTCCGCTGAACGAACCCTTGCTGGAGTTGGAGCTGGAATTGCTGGCCGGGCCCGAATCGGGGCTCAGCACACTGGCCGCCGCGCTGCGTCAAACGGCGCAAGGTGTCATTGCCCTCACGCCCAACGACACCAGCAAGGCCCAACGCGGCATGGCGCTGTGGGAGCGCTCGCGCTGATCAGGCCGCCTTGGCCGCTTCCAGCGTGTCGCGGGTTTGCTGCGCAACTTTGCGTGCAGCTGCCGCAAAGTCATCGCCACTGCTGGCGTAGAGCACCGCACGCGATGAGTTCACGATGATGCTTGCCCCCTCGCGCCAGCCGGCCTTGACCGTGGCCACCGCATCGCCGCCTTGCGCACCGACGCCCGGAATCAGCAAAGGCACCGTCGGCGCCAGCTCGCGCACACGCTCGATCTCGTTGGGGTAAGTCGCACCCACCACCAGACCCAGCTGGCCATTCAGGTTCCAGGGGCCCTGCGCCAACGCGGCCACATGCTCGTACACACGCGGCTGGCCATCGACCGAGGCCAGGCGCTGGTTTTGCAAATCATCGCCACCAGGGTTGGAGGTACGACACAGCAAGAAAGCACCCTTGCCCTCGTACTTGAGGTACGGCGCCACCGAGTCCCAGCCCATGAAGGGCGAGAGCGTCACGGCGTCTGCCCCATAGCGGTCAAACGCCTCCTTGGCGTACTGCTCGGCGGTGGAGCCAATGTCGCCGCGCTTGGCATCCAGAATGATCGGCACCTGCGGCGCCACACGGCGCATGTGCTCCATCAGGCGCTCCAGCTGCCCCTCAGCGCGGTGCGCGGCAAAGTAGGCAATCTGCGGCTTGAAGCTGCTGACCAGGTCCGCCGTCGCGTCCACAATACGGGCGCAAAAGTCGTAAATCTTGTTGGCATCGCCCTTCATGCCGGCCGGAAACTTGGTCGGTTCAGGGTCCAGGCCCACGCACAGCATGGAACGGTTTTGGCGCTCGGCGGCGCGCAGCATGTCTAGGAAGGTCATGGGCAGGATTTTAAGGTTTCACCTAAGATGCCGGCCATGCACAAACTTTCCACCCGTCAATGGACCTTGCTGGTTCTGCTCACCCTGGTCTGGGGCGTGAACTGGCCCATCATGAAAGCCGGGGTCACAGGCTTTCCGCCTTTGACGTTTCGCCTTTGGTGTTTGTGGCTGGGCGTGCCGGTGCTGGCGTTGGTGCTGTGGCAGCAAAAGTTGCCTTTCAAAGTTGAGCGTGCGCATTGGCCCGAGGTGCTCAGGCTGGCTTTTTTCAACATGGTGCTTTGGCACAGCCTGATCATTGTGGCGGTGCAGTCGCTGTCCAGCGGACGTGCGGCCATTTTGGGCTACACCATGCCGATTTTTTCGGCTGTTTTGGGTGCCACCTTGTTCAGTGACCGCTTACCGCCCCGCGCTTGGCTGGGGGTGGCTGCCGCTGCGGGCGGCGTGGTGCTTTTGTTGTGGCATGAGCTGGCCAACCTGGGTGGGCGGCCTGTGGGCGTGTTGCTGGCCTTGGGCGCTGCGGCGGCGTGGGCCATGGGAACGCAGCTGCTGCGCCGCACCAAGATGCCTGCCCACACGCTGACCCTGGCGTTCTGGATGAGCGTGATCACCTGCTTCAGCCTGACCGTGTTGGCCTGGCTTTTTGAACGCGAACAATGGCACGCCATGCCTGCGCACACCTTGGCCGCTGTGATTTACAACGCCGTGATGGTGATTGGCTTTGCGCACAGCGTGTGGTTTTACCTGGCGCGCAGCTTGCCGCCCATTGCGTCCACCTTGAGCGTGATGATGATTCCGATTGTGGGCGTGTTCAGCGGCGCGCTGTGGCTGGGCGAAGTGCTGCACTGGCAGGACTGGAGCGCGATTGCCCTGGTGCTGGTGGCCATTGCCAGCGTGCTGTGGCCGCGCCGGGCGGCTTGACGGCCTCTCTACAATGACGGCCATGCTCAAATTCGACCTGCTCAAGACCGACCCTTCCAGCCACGCTCGCCGTGGCGCACTGACCCTTAACCATGGGGTGGTGCAAACGCCCATCTTCATGCCGGTCGGCACCTACGGCACGGTCAAAGGCGTCATGCCCCGCAGCCTGCACGAGATGGGCGCACAGATTATTCTGGGCAACACCTTCCACCTCTGGATGCGCCCGGGCCTGGACATCATGCAAAGCTTCGGCGGTCTGCACCAGTTTGAAAAATGGGACAAACCCATCCTGACCGACTCGGGTGGTTTCCAGGTCTGGTCTTTGGGCGAAATGCGCAAGATCACTGAAGAGGGTGTCCACTTTGCCAGCCCCGTCAACGGCGACAAACTGTTCATGTCGCCCGAGGTGAGCATGCAGATTCAGACGATTCTGAATTCGGACATCGTGATGCAGCTCGACGAGTGCACCCCTTACGAAACCAAGGGCCACATCACCACCGAGGCCGAGGCGCGCAAGAGCATGGAGATGAGTCGCCGCTGGGCACTGCGCAGCAAGAATGAGTTTGAGCGCCTGGGCAACCCCAATGCACTGTTCGGCATTGTGCAAGGCGGCATGTTCGAGCACCTGCGCCAGGAATCGCTGGACGCGCTGGTGGAGATGGATTTTCCGGGCTACGCCATTGGCGGCGTGAGTGTGGGCGAGCCCAAAGACCAGATGCTGCAGATCATGGCGCACACGCCGCACCGCCTGCCCGCGCACAAGCCGCGCTACCTGATGGGCGTGGGCACGCCAGAAGACCTGGTGCAAGGCGTGGCCGATGGCGTGGACATGTTTGACTGCGTCATGCCCACCCGCAACGCGCGCAACGGCACCGTGTTCACCCGCTATGGTGACCTGAAACTTCGCAACGCCCGCCACAAAACCGACTCGCAGCCGCTGGACCCCAGCTGTACCTGCCATGCGTGTGCGGGCACTTCGGGCGTGTCTTGGGACCAGGGTGGGCGCGATGGCTTTTCACGCGCGTACCTGCACCACCTGGATCGTTGCGGCGAAATGCTCGGCCCGATGCTGACCACCATCCACAACCTGCACTATTACCTGAACCTGATGCGCGAGGTACGCGAGTCGCTGGATGCGGGCACGTTTGCTCAGTTCCGCGCACAGTTCAAGAGCGACCGCGCACGCGGCGTTTAACGGCCGATCGTTTTACTTGGCCGCCTTCCTGGCGGCAGGCTTTTTGGCAGCGGCTTTTTTAGCCGCTGTTTTTTTGGTGGCTGCCTTGCGCGCAGGCTTGCTTGCCGCTGGTGACGGCTCTGCTGCTGCAGGCTCAGCGCTGGTCTTGGCCTTCATGGCCTCGGCAGCCACATCTTTCATGGCGCTGGCCGCAATGTTCTGGAACTGCTGCGACAGCGAACCCCACCAGGCCATCGGGTCGACCATGGGCTTGTCGGCCGCCTTGGCTTTGGTTTTGCGCGCTGGTTTTGCCTTGGGTTCTTCGGGCGCCGTTTCCTCGACCGCTGGCTCTGGCTCGGGCTCTTGCACGGCACTGGCTTGGGCTGGCGCAGCCTCAGCCGCAGCAGGCTCAGGTTTGACCGCGAAAGCCTTGGCCAGGTCGGCCATGTTGACGTTCATGCCCTGCAAGGTGGCGAGCGTCATCTTCTGCACTTCCATCGCCTGAATCGTGGCCTTGAGCGTGGTCACGTTCTGCTCCAGCCAGAACTGGACTGCCTTGAGGTCAGTGATGCGTTTGTCCAACTCTTCCACACTCAGCGTCGGCGCCACCCACGAAGGCGCACCCCCCTGCTGGGCCTTGCCCGCTGATTGGGCCAGGTTTTGCAGAAAGTCGAAACCGGGGATGAACTTGCCAAAGCCAAAAGCCGATGCGTCACTCATGGTGTGCTCCTGATTGCTGTCGCCCACCATTAAACCAAACCGTTCTTGGCAGGAAACTGACAGTGCAGTCAGTGTTTGTGCTGCTTGTGCTCCGCAGCGCCATGCCCATGCCCATGGCCATGGGCAGCATCGCCATCAACACGCAGCATGCCCTCAAAAGAGGCGAACCTCTTGAGCACATCTGCCGACAAACGCGCTTCTTGCGCTGCCACTTTGGCCGCCAGGCGTTTGGCAACCTCGGGGCTCATGCCTGTTTGCACAAGCGTATCGACCTGCTTGAGCCCGTCACCAGCACACACCGTGATGACCCATTGACCATGACGTTTCTGCAACAAGGCCCGGCCACCGCGCTTGTCCTGCAGCCAGCCTGCCACGGCAAACTCACCCTCCACCGAAACAGGCGCCACTTTGAGGGGAGCCTCCGGTTTGTCAAACAGCTTTTTCATGGCGTGCTCAATAGCATGGCTGTCGTTCGCTTGCGCATGCGTGGCATGCCCATTTGCAGGCGTTGCTTGAGCCACGGGGGCGGCCAATACAGCGCTTATCAGGAGGGCGGTAAAAAGAACGGACTGTTTCATCGAATTTTTTGTATTCATTGGATTGGCAATGGTTATCAGCGTTTAGCTGTGGGTTGTGAGGGCCACGGGTCAGCGTGGCGCGGGTTTTGAATAAAGGTTTTGTCGGTCAGGCTGTTCAAAAAAGCCACCAGATCGGCAACCTCCTGATCACTGACTTCGAAGCCTGCAATCAGCGAGCTACGCATGGGGCTGGGGCCGTTAGGGCCCAGGCCTGCGCGCCCGGCTTGGGCATAGTGTTCGCGGATCACGGCTTCAAGGGTGGGGATCGAGCCATCGTGCATATAGGGCGCCGTCAGGGCGATGTTGCGCAGCGTGGGGGTGCGGAACTTGCCTTCGTCGTCCGGGTCGCCAGTGAACTCCGCAATCCCGGGGTTGTTGGCGGGGTAGGCGCCGCGCCCGTCCCGGTTGTACAGGCCGGTGTTGTGAAAGCCCTTCTCCGCCAGCGGCAGCTTGCTGTGCTGGATGTTGTCGGTGAAGTTGAAGCCACCATGGCAGTGGTAACACTCCATCTTTTCGCCAAAAAACAGCGCTTCGCCGCGCAGGGCCGACGGCGACAGGGCCTGCGTTTGCCCACCGTATTTGTAGCGGTCGTAAGGGCTGTCAAAAGACAACAGGCTGCGCTGGAAGCTGGCAATCGCTTTGGTCACCGTGCTCAGCGAATACAGGGCGTCTTTGCCTCGGCTTGCTTCGTCCGGAAACGCCTGGGCAAACAAGCGCTGGTACACCGGGTCGGCTTGCAAGCGGGCAAACAGCACTTGCTCTTTGCCCGCCATGCCCATTTCGACCGGGTGCTCGCCAAAGATTGGCACCAGGGCCTGCACCTCCAGCGCCGTCAGGTTGGGGTTGGCCCAGGTCAACACCGGCAAATAAGCCAGGTTGACCAGAGACATGGCGCTGCGCGAGCCCTTTTGCCCGGTGATGCCCTCCGCCACCGACAGTCCATCGGTAAACGCTTTGTCTTGCTGGTGGCAAGTGGCGCACGACATGCTGTTGTCGGCAGACAGGCGCTTGTCGTAGAACAAGTGCCTGCCCAGCTCAACCTTTTCTGCCGTCATGGGGTTGTCGGCAGGTACCGTGGGACGCGGCACCCAGCCGGGCAAAGCCCAAACGAAAAGCCCCATTGAATTGCCACCCAGCAGGCAGCAAGCCAAGGTGGCACAGGCCAGGACAACAGCGGTACGGCGCATCTTCAACGCCAATCAGCGAGCGCTGATCAGTTTCTGGGGTTGGTCCGCAGCGACGCCTTCATAGCTCAGGCCCAGTGCATGCATGACTGGCGGGCAATCAGCGTCTTGCAAGAAACTCATGCAACCCGGCGAAGTGCCTTTGGCATTCACGTCCACATTGGCGCGAGCGAGCACTCTGCCCATGTCCACGACCACTGTGCCTTTTGAAGCGTCGAATGCGTCCAGACGAACGGTGACACGGTTGGGGTTCTGGCAAGCTTGTGGCGCGGTGGTTTTACTGGCGCTGGCACACACGGTGCTGCCCAAATGCACCGAGTAACGCGTTACAGGACCCATGGCCGTGGCTGCGGCAGGCTTGGACTCGCTGATGCCACTGCTGCTGGTGTCAAACTTGATGAACTTGTAGCCGCCTTGCCAATTCCAGAACATGGCTGTCGAGTTCAGCGGCGAGGGGGCCACGGTCGGGTCTTGGTGGTTCAAGGCGAAAGGCACGCCCACCGTGAGCTCCACACCGGTGTAGTCGCCCGCCGGCACGGTGCCGCGCACGCTGGTGTTGGTGGGGGCGGTGCCGTTGCGGCAGGGGCCGGTGCCGTTTTCAAAGTCCAGCAGGGCCACGTTCTGGTACTGCCAGATGCCGTCTTGCGTCAGTTGCACTGGAACGGTGGCGCCATCCTTGCGCACCAGTTTCACCTCGCTCACATACAGACGAAAGTCGCTGGGCGTGATGGTGCTTTTGGTGGTACCCACATTGCCGTAGCTCTGGCCACAGGCAAAAGGCTGGCCGTAGATTTCACCCGCAAATTGCAAGTTGATGCTTTTGGGCGCGTTGCCTTGGGGCAGCGCCGTGCATGCGGCCAGACTGGCACAGGCCAGGGCGAAGGAAAGAATCAGTTTCATCACAGTCTCCAAAGTAAAAATCAATGTTGGTGCGCAGTGCCACCGCGCGGTTGCTGCACCCAGATCTGCACGGTGCGTTCACCGGCTTTTTCAAAGCGAAGGGTCAGGTCAAAGCGGTCGCCGTCCTTGAGCGGGGCTTTGAGGCCCTCGAGCATCAGGTGGTAACCGTTGGTTTGGGCGTGGCCCATTTTTGTTTCGCTGCGTGCGGGCAGCTCAATGGCTGGTACTTCGCGCATGCGCATGACGTTGCCATCCATGTTCATGGTGTGCAGACCCACACGCGCCGCTACAGGTGAGCTCGCACTTAACAATCGGTCTGGCGTTCTGCCGGTATTGCGCAAGCTGCGGAAATACACCGCGCCTGTACTCACCTGGCTGGGCGTGGCGTAGGGGTGCACCATGACGATGTCACCCACGCTGGCCTGGTGGGCCTGCACGGTGGCAGTTGCCACCATCCACATGAACAGCCCGCCCAGCACAAAACCCACGCCAAAACGTGTACTTTGCAAAGCGAGCCACAACCGAGGCAGCAGGTTTTGAAGCGCGCGCATCATGCTGCCAACGCCAAAGGGACACCTGCGCGTCGAACCCATTGGGTTTGCTTGCGGCTCGTAGCAGCACCCGCCAGCTTGATGGACGCCTTGGGTTTGCGCGGCATCAGGTGGTTGAGTTCGCGGCATACAGTTTCAAAGGCCGAGTCCACGATCTGCGCCATCTCGCGCAGGGTGGGCAATTCGTCACGCTGCACCACGCGCACGCGGCCTTGCTGGTCTTTGCCCAGCACGGTCAACAAGTACGCCAGGCGTTGCTGGATGGGGCCGCTGCGCAGGCGCACCATGTCCAGGGTTTGGCGTTGTTGCTGCAAAAAGCCTTTGGCCATGGTGGCGTAGTGGCTGAGCTCGCCTGTGATTTCCAGGGGCTCCACCTTCGCCGCCACCAACGCGGTGGCTGTGTAGGCTTGCGGCTGGGCGCACAGGGCTTCCACACCAATCAGATCGCCGGGCAAGGCAAGCTGAACGAGCATGGTGCCGTCCTGACCCGGGCGCTCCAGGCGCAGCACGCCAGTGCTGACGCGCCAGACAGTGCCGTGCTGTCCAGCCTCAACAAGGGTTTGGCCGCTTTCAAGGGTCGGCAGCGGCTGTGCGGCATTGTGGGTTTTCATTGTTCACTCCTGACAGGTCATGCGCTTGCAGCACGCAAGCACAAAAACGCGAGGGCAAGCGCCCGCGTGACGAAAACGGGTCAGGACAGCGCCGGAGGCGCACGCGACTGCACTGCCCACGGGCGTGCAGCACTGAAAACAATGGAATTGAGGGAGAAATAAACCGGAGGGCCTTGTGGCAGGCCCTGCCAGACAAACGGCTCTGTTGGCGGCGCCAGGCGGTCGGCCATCAAGATGCACAAGGGACAGTGATCCACGACCACATGGTCCGGGGTGCTTTGATCCTGTCCCTGCACCGCCACTTTTTGCATACCTTGATTGGTACAAACTTCCAACCACGTCACAGCCGCCGAACCCATTACGGCTGCACGGGCGCGAGACACAGTGGGCGCCAGGGCGCCCATCAGCATCACCGCCAGCAACCACCAGGCCAGCGCTCGACGAAGACGGAAGTTCAACACCATTTCAAGGTCGGCGATTCAGCAACTCATCAATGCTTATGAGCACCATGGCCGTGGTCGTGTTTCATGGCGGGCTGCGCCATCACGCGAGCGGGAGCCTTGACTTCGATGTTCTGGCGCTTGCCATCCTTGCCCTCGACCACCAGGGTCACAGGCACCATGTCACCGTCTTTGACTTGGCCTTTGAGGTCCATCAGCATGACGTGGTAGCCACCGGGCTTGAGCTCCACAGCCTTGCCAGCCGGCAGGGCCAGGAAGGGAATGGGGCGCATTTTCATGACGCCGTTGTCCATGGCCATTTCGTGCACTTCCGTCACGCCGGCCACAGGCGATTGAGCAGCCACCAGCTTGGCGTCTTGCTTGGACTCCAGCATCATGAAAGCGCCAGTGGCTTTTTGTTGTGCCACGGTGGCGCGGACCCAGGCGTCCTTGACGCTCACTTGGGCGTGAGCCAAGCTAGCCAGCAGGGACAAAGACAAGACAGACAATACTTTTTTCATGGAGGGACTCCTGGTTAAAAAAAACACGGGTTGAGGACCAAACCTCTGGATGGATAAACCAGTTGCGTGCATGCGCATTACCCCTGGGGCAAAACGCGGGCAGCGAAGCAAGGGAAAAATCAGCCGCGCGGAGGTGCGCGGGCTTGCCAGGGTTGGCCAATCAGGCTTTGTAGCCTGGCCGACTCCAGCGGATGCAGGGCGTAAGACAGCCCGGTTTGGGCTGCAGGCAGGCTCAACCCAGCAGAGGGGGGAGCCGAAAGGGGCAAGCACAAGGGGCAGTGCATGCCGGCGCTCTGGTCGGACGGCGTGCCGTCGTCGGCCACCACCACGATGTGTGTGCCCGCCGAGGCCGAGCACACCACTTCCAGCGAAACGGGCTTGACCAAGGGCGAAGCCACCGCAATACCCACGAACAGCACCATCCACGCCAGAACAAGGCGTGCCAGAAAACGGGCGTTGCGCAGGGTTTGCATGCCGTGATTATGACAGCTGCCGCGTCAGACGTGAACCCAGGCCCACCACAGCCCCTACCGCCCAGAACACCGCCGTTGCGCCTACCAGCGCACCCAAAGAGCCAAAAGCCAGCGGCATGATGACGCTGGAGGCATAGATGGTCATGATGCGCAGGCCCAACGCCTCGCCCTGGCGCTCGCGCGGGGTGACCTGGTGCAGGGTAGTCATGATCATGGGCTGCACCGAGCCCAGCGACATACCCAATAGTGTGGACAACACGCCCATCATCCAGGCCCCGCTGGAGAAGGGGTAGATGACAAAGAATACACCCGTCATCACCATGGCAATGGCCACCGCCTGCATTTCCCGCACATGGCGAGCCACCCAGGGCATGGTCAGGCGAATGGCTGTGGCTGCCAACGCAAACGCGCCCAAAATGGTGCCAATGGCCGATGCGCTCAGGCCCAGCTCGTGTCCGAGCAACGGCACCATGAAGGCATGCACGTCCCAGCACGAGGACAGCATCCAGTTGATCAGCAACAGCCGGCGCAGCGGCGCATTGCGCAACAGCTCGAACGAAGAGCCTTTGGGCGTACCGGAAGCCCCCTCACCTTCGTGCTGCGCACGCCGGTCCTGGAGGCGGTACACCGCCCAGGCCGACACAGGCGGCACCAAAGACAGCAGCATGAAGGCCGGACCAAAGTCCACCGCGTCAATCAACAGCCCGGTAAAGAAGGGCCCTGCAAAATTGGCCAGCGTGGGCGCAATGGCTATCCAGCTGAAGATTTGTCGAATGTCGCCCTGATCGTGGCTCAAGCGCCCGGCGTGGCGTTGCACCGCAATCATGACTGTGCCCGAGGCAGAGCCGCTGAGCACCGCCGTCACGCACAACACCTCAAACACCGGCCACACGCCCGCCGCCAACACACTGAGCGACGATGCCACCACCGCCACAAAAATCGGCAAACGCGAGCCATGCTTGTCCGTCAAGCGACCCACCGGCAAAGCCAGAAACACCTGCGCCAGCGCAAACAGCGCCAGCAACACGCCCACGCTCATGGCGCTGTAGCCCAGCTTGAGCGCCAGCAAGGGCGCGGCCATGCGCACGCCGGACATGGTGGCATGCAGAGACAACTGCGCCACAATCAGGCGCAGCACAACCGGGCGGAACTCAAGCCGCATGAATCACAAAGCGGGAAGGCATGCCTACATTGTCCCAAAAAGCACGCCAGCTGCAGCGCACGTGTACTAAGCTTGCGTCCTTGATCAGGAGAACCCCATGCTCACCCTCTGCGGCTTCGGCGTCAGCAACTACTACAACAAAGTCAAATTCGCCCTGCTTGAAAAAGGCATTGCGTTTGAAGAGTCCACCACCTATGTAGGCGAGACCGACCCGGCTTGTTCGCCACTTGGGAAAGTGCCTTACCTGCTCACGCCGCAGGGGCCTTTGAGCGAGTCTGCCGTCATCGTCGAATACCTCGAACAATTGCAACCTCAACCCGCCTTGCTGCCCAGCGATGCTTATGCTGCAGCCAAGGTGCGTGAAATCAGCACCTACATTGAACTGCACCTGGAGCTCGAAGCCCGCAAACTCTACCCCCAGGCCTTTTTTGGCGGCACCGTGTCGCAAGACGTGATCGACCGGACCGCTAAAAACCTGCGCAAACACATTGCTGCATTCAGCACCCTGGCCAAGTTTTCACCCTATGTAGCGGGCAACACCTTCACCCTGGCCGACTGCGCTGCCGCGGTGCACCTGCCCGTCATCAGCATGGCCACACGCCAGATGTATGGCGAAGACTTTTTGCACCATCTGCCCCTCAAGGCGTACTTGGCCACCCTTGCCGAACGACCCGCCATGCAGCGTGTGAGCGCCGATCGCAAAGCGGCCAACCAGGCCTTCATGGAACGACTTGCGCAACGCAAATAAGGTTTCAGCCATGAGTAATCTCACTTTTGATCAGTTCAAAAACACAAAGCTAACCCAGGGTTTTGACGAAGTCTTGCTGCGCGAATGGGCGCCCGCCTTTGCCAACGACCCGCACACGCACCCTTTCGACACCGAGGCTTTGGTGGCGCAGGGCGAGTTCTGGCTCACGGTGGATGGCCGCACCACGCATTACCCCACGGGCAGCACTTTTGCCCTCGCACGCGGCGTTTTGCACGCCGAGCGCTATGGCGCCCAAGGCGCGGTGTTTTGGGCGGCACGAAAGAACTGAGTCAATGCGTACTTTATTTGCTTTATTGCTTTTGGCCGCTTGCATGCTGGCCCAGGCCGCGCAGGTGCAGGTGGCCGTGGCGTCCAACTTTGCGGCGCCCATGCAAAAGATTGCTGCCGCGTTCGAAAAAGACACCGGCCACCAAGCTGTACTGGTGCTGGGCTCGACCGGGAAACTGGCTACGCAAGTGCGCCATGGCGCGCCGTTTGATGTGCTACTGGCGGCAGACAATCAGACTCCCGCTCAGCTGGCTGCTGACGGGTTGGCTGTGGCCAGCAGCCAGTTCACCTACGCGCAGGGGCAGCTGGCGCTGTGGAGCCCGAAACCGGGGGTGATCGATGCGCAAGGCGCGGTGCTGGCCGGTCCTCTACCAGGCAAGCTGGCAGTGGCCAATGCGCGACTGGCGCCCTATGGTGCAGCAGCCGCTCAGGTGCTGGCGGCGCGGGGCCTGACGGCGGCGGTACGACCTCATCTGGTGATCGGCGAAAACATTGGCCAGACTTTCCAGTTTGTCAAAACTGGTAACGCGGTGCTGGGTTTTGTGGCGCTTTCGCAGGTCATGGTGGACGGCAAGATCGCTTCGGGCTCAGCATGGGTGATTCCCCCCAAACTCTACGACCCGATTCGCCAAGACGCTGTATTGTTGAAAACGGGCGAAAACAACCCTGCAGCCACCGCACTTCTGCAATACTTGCGCAGTGACAGTGCCCGTCAGGTGATTCGCGCCTACGGCTATCAGTTCTAAATACGTCTCAAGCTTGTTCAACACCACGTTCCCTGCCGATTTCTGGGCCAGCACTTGGCCTGCACTGTGGCTCACGCTAAGGCTGGCTACTGTGAGCACGCTGGCCCTGCTAGTGTTCGGTACGCCGCTGGCATGGTGGCTGGCGCGCACGGCATCGCGCTGGCGCGAGCCGGTCAATGCACTGGTCACACTACCCTTGGTGTTGCCACCGTCCGTACTGGGTTTTTACATGCTGGTACTGCTGGGTCCGCATGGCCCGCTGGGCCAGCTGACGCAGGCCTTGGGCTGGGGCACGCTGTCCTTCAGCTTTGGCGGTTTGGTGTTGGGCTCCATCGTCTATTCGCTGCCGTTTGCGGTGCAGCCCTTGCAAAGCGCGTTTGCCGCCATGGGCCGCCGCCCGCTGGAGGCGGCCATGACGCTGGGAGCCAAACCATTGGATGCGTTCTTGACGGTGGCTTTGCCGCAGGCACGCCACGCGCTGCTGAGTGCGGGGCTGCTGAGCTTTGCGCACACGCTGGGCGAGTTTGGCGTGGTGCTGATGATTGGCGGCAACATTCCGGGGCAAACGCAGGTGCTGTCCACCTTGATTTACGGCCACGTGGAGGCCATGGACTACGTCCAAGCGCATGTGCTGGCGGGCGGCATGGCGGTGTTTGCATTTGCGGTCTTGTGGATGCTCTCGCGTGTGCAGCGGCGCCTGCAGGAGCAACGCTCATGAGTACCCAGAACATTGACTTGCAATTTGATTTGCGTTTGCAGCGCCCCGGTTTTACGCTGCAGACCGCTATGGCGCTGCCCTTGCAGGGCGTGACGGTATTGTGGGGTGCATCAGGCTCAGGCAAGACGACTTTGTTGCGCTGCCTGGCCGGATTGGAGCGCGCACACGGCCGGGTGCAACTGGGCCACACGCTTTGGCAGGACGACGCGCAAGGCGTGTTTATACCAACGTGGCAACGTCGGCTGGGCATGGTGTTTCAGGACCACGCCTTGTTTGACCACCTGGATGTGCGCGGGAACCTGATGTACGGCCTGCGCCGCCTGGCGGCCACCGAACAGGCCACGGCCAAAGCAGCGCTGGACGAGGCGGTGCAGGTGCTGGGCATTGGCCATTTGCTGGCGCGAGGCGTGCAGGCGCTGTCGGGCGGTGAGCGTCAGCGCGTGGCCATGGCGCGCGCGCTGGCGGTGCGCCCGCAGGTGCTGCTACTGGATGAGCCGCTGGCCGCGCTGGATGCAGCGCGCAAGGCCGAGGTTCTGCCCTGGCTGGAACAGTTGCGCACACAGTTGCGCGTGCCCATGGTGTACGTCACGCATGCGGCCGACGAGGTCACGCGCCTGGCCGACCACTTGGTAGTGCTGCAAGCCGGGCAGGTGCAGGTCAGCGGGCCGGTGCAGGACGTTTTGGCTTCGGTGCAAGTGCCCGTATCGCTGGGCGACGATGTGGGCGCATTGGTGGATGCCACGATAGTGCAGCGCGATGCGCAGTGGTCACTGGCGCAGGTGCGCATGCAGGAAGCCGCCTTGTGCGTGCCCGACCGGGGCTTGCCCGAGGGCACGCATTTGCGGCTGCGCATCTTGGCGCGCGATGTGAGCATCACGCTCGAGCGCGCTCAAGGCACGAGCATTCAAAACCATGTGCCGTGTGTGGTGCAGGCCATGGTGCCCGACAGCAGCGATCACCAGATGCTGGTGCAGCTTTGCCATGGCGAGGCTTTGCTGGTGGCCCGCGTAACGCGCCGCGCAGTGGACACGCTGCAGCTGCGCGAGGGCATGCACGTGTGGGCGCAAATCAAAGCCGTGAGCATGGTGCACTGAGCACCACTGGAGCCTTAGGCCTGCAGGGCCAAAAACAGTTCGGGTTGGAGTTGCAGTCGCTCGGGTGCGCTAAAGCACAAGAAGCGACGGTTGGTTGCGCGACCAACGGTGCACAGGCCCAGTTGGCGTGCAATGGTCAGCCCCATTTGCGTGATGCCGCTACGCGAGATGAGCACAGCCACGCCCATTTGCGCAGCCTTGATGACCATTTCGCTGGTCATTCGGCCCGTGGTGTAGAACACATGGCCCTGGGTCGGCGCACCGGGGCTTCCGACGGGACGCAGGGTTTGCGCTTCTTGCAGCCACTGCCAGCCGGCGATGGTGTCAATCGCGTTGTGGCGCCCCACGTCTTCCACAAACGTGAGCAAGCGGTCTTGCTGGAACAGCGCACAACCATGTACTGACCCGGCTTGCTTGTAGACGCTATCCATCAAACGGATCTGGTTGACGATGCTGTAGAGCTCGCTTTGCGTAATGCAAGTGGAGGGCAGTTGCAGCGCGTCAGTCTGCTCCATCAGCTCGGCAAACATGCTGCCCTGGCCGCAACCGGTGGTGACCACACGGCGCGCCGTGCGCTCCTGCCAGCGGGCAATGCCACCCCGGGTGTGCACGGCGGCGGCGCCCACCTCCCAATCGACCGTCACGCTGGCCACGTCGTCCACGCCGTCCACCAGGCGCTGGTTGCGCAAGTAGCCCAGCACCAGTTGCTCGGGGCGTGCGCCCAGCGTCATGAGGGTGACGAGTTCCTGCTTGTCTACGTACACCGTCAGCGCACGTTCTGCAGGAATGTTCAGACTCTGGATTTCGCCGTGTTCATTGACCACCGTGATGGCTTCGGTCAAGGGCGCTTGCGCGTTGGTGAGGATGGGCAGGGCCATGGCACTTACTCCTGCAAAGCCATGAGGCCCTGGGTGCCGTAACCGGACACTCGGGCGGGGGTGCCACCTGCACTCACGGCCACAGCGCAGTACTTGAACTCCGGAATTTTCCCAAAGGGGTCGAGCGCCGGGTTGGTCATCAGGTTGGCTGCAGCTTCGTAGTAGGCAAACGGAATGAACACAGCGCCACGCGGCGTGCCGTCGTCGCGGCGCACATGCAGGCTGACCTGGCCACGGCGTGAGCGCACGGTCAGCACATCGCCGGGTTGCAGACCCAGGGTCTGCATGTCTTGCCCATTCATGCTGGCGGTAGCCATGGGCTCGATGGCGTCGAGCACGCGGGCGCGGCGCGTCATGGAACCGGTGTGCCAGTGTTCGAGCTGACGGCCGGTGATGAGCACAAAGGGATAGTCGGCATCGGGCCGCTCGTTGGCGGGAATGATATCGGCAGGCACCAGATGCGCACGGCCATCGTTGGTAGGGAAGCCGTTGACAAACACCGTGGGTTCGCCCGGCGCATCTTCGCTCAGGCAAGGGTAGGTGACGCTGGACTCGCGTTGCAAACGCTCCCAGCTGATGCCACCAATGGCAGCATGCATGGCCTGGCGCATTTCTTCATACACCTCGGCCACGCCAAATTCGGGGCCGCTGTAGTTCCAGCTCAGGCCCATGCCGCGTGCCATTTCCTGCAGGATCCACAGATCCGCGCGGGCCTGACCGGGTGGCTGCACGGCTTGCTGGCCCAGCTGTACCATGCGGTCAGTGTTGCTGACAGTGCCGGTTTTTTCGGGCCAGGCGGTGGCGGGCAGCACCACGTCGGCCAGCCAGGCGGTTTCGGTCATGAAGATGTCTTGCACCACCATGTGCTGCAAACTGGCCATGGCATGGCGGGCATGGTTCAGGTCCGGGTCGCTCATGGCCGGGTTTTCGCCCATGATGTACATGCCGCGAATCTTGTGCGGGTCGCTGTCATCGGCCAGCGCTTTGTCCATGATCTCGACCACGGTGTAGCCCGGCTTGTCGTCCAGCTTGGTGCCCCAGAAGTCTTCAAACCAGGCGTGCGCTTTGGGGTCACTCACGCGTTGGTAGTTGGGGTACATCATCGGGATCAGGCCCGCATCGCTGGCGCCTTGCACGTTGTTTTGGCCGCGCAGCGGATGCAGACCGGAACCGGGCTTGCCAATCTGGCCGGTGATGGTGGACAGCGCGATCAGGCAACGCACGTTGTCAGTACCGTGGATGTGCTGGCTCACGCCCATGCCCCACAAAACCATGGAACCTTTGGAGGTGGCATAGGCCCGCGCGACTTCGCGCAGGGTTTCTGCGGGCACGCCGCAAATGGGGGCCATAGCCTCGGGGCTGTAGCCCTGGATGTTGGCACGCAAGGCTTCGAAGTTGCTTGTGCGCTCGCGCACAAAGGTTTCATCCACCAGGCCCTCTTCGATGACGGTGTAGATCATGGCGTTGAGCATGGCCACATCGGTGTCGGGCTTGAACTGCATGATGCGCCAGGCGTGTTTGCCCAGATCGGTCACGCGCGGATCGGCCAACACTACTTTGGCGCCGCGTTTGGCGGCGTTCTTGATCCAGGTGGCGGCCACCGGGTGGTTGGCGGTGGGGTTGGAGCCAATGACGACAATGACTTCGGCATGCTCCACATCGTTGACCTGATTGCTCACAGCACCCGAGCCCACGCCTTCGAGCAAGGCGGCCACGCTGGAGGCGTGGCACAAGCGGGTGCAATGGTCCACGTTGTTGGAGCCAAAGCCGGTACGCACCAGTTTCTGGAACAGGTAGGCCTCTTCGTTACTGCCTTTGGCCGATCCAAAACCCGCCAGCGATTTGGCGCCGTACGTGTCGCGCAACGTGACCAGGCCGCCCGTGGCCAAGGCCAGAGCTTCTTCCCAGGTGGCTTCGCGGAACACGTCTGACCACTGGGCGCTGTCGCGGTTGAGGTGCTCCAGCGCTTCGGGATCTTTGGGCACGCCGGGTTTGCGGATGAGGGGCACCGTCAGGCGTTGCGGGTTATGGATGTAGTCAAAGCCAAAGCGCCCTTTGACACACAGGCGGTTGTGGTTGGCCGGGCCGTCTCGCCCGTCCACGCTGACGATGCGGTTGTCTTTGACGTTGTAGGTCAGCAAGCAACCCACGCCGCAGAAGGGGCACACCGAATCCACCTTGCGGTCCACCTGCTGCGAGCCCACTTGCGTTGCGGGCATGAGCGCTCCGGTGGGGCAGGCCTGCACGCATTCGCCACAGGCCACGCAGCTGCTGGCACCCATTGGGTCTTCCAGGTCAAAGGTGATGGCGCTGTGCGCCCCACGGTGGGCGTAGCCGATGACGTTGTTGACCTGCTCTTCGCGGCAAGCCCGCACGCAGCGGTTGCACTGGATGCAGGCGTCCAGGTTGACAGTCATGGCCGGGTGGCTGATGTCGCTGGCCACACGCTCGCGCTGCAAGCTGCGCAGCGAGCCGCGCACCTGCACGCCCATGCGATGCGCCCATTGGCTGAGTTCGCCGTGTTCGCCGGCATCGGTCTCGCCTTTAGCGTCATTCCATTTGTAGCCACGCTCGGGCATGTCCGACAGCAGCATTTCGAGCACCATCTTGCGCGACTTGGTGGCGCGTTCGGTGTCGGTATTGACCTGCATGTCAGGCGTGACGTTGCGGCAGCAGCTGGGAGCCAGCACGCGTTCGCCCGCAATCTCGACCACGCAGGCACGGCAGTTGCCGTCGGGGCGCAGGCCGTCCTTGTGGCACAGATGCGCAATGTCCACACCGTGGCGGTGCGCGGCGCTGTGGATGGTTTCGCCATCAAAGGCCTGTACGCGTTGACCGTTGAGCTCAAAAGAAATGGTCTGGAGCGTGTTCATGCGCCTTCTCCTTGCACTGCGGTGCTGGCACCGACTTCATGCGCAAAGTGTTTGAGGATGCTGCGCACCGGGTTGGGCGCAGCCTGGCCGAGGCCACAAATGGAGGCATCGCCCATCACATCGGCCAGGTCCTGCAGCAGTGCGACGTCCCACACGGGGTTTTGCATCAGCTGTGCGGCTTTGCTGGTGCCCACGCGGCAGGGGGTGCACTGGCCACAGCTTTCGTGTTCAAAAAAGCGCATCACGTTGAGGGCAGCGTCGCGGGCCTTGTCGGCCTGGCTGAGCACCATGACGGCAGCCGAGCCAATGAAGCAACCATGCGGCTGCAAGGTGTCAAAGTCCAGTGGAATGTCGGCCATGATGGCGGGCAAAATGCCGCCCGATGCACCACCTGGCAAGTAGGCGTAAAGGTTGTGGCCCTCGGCCATGCCGCCGCAGTATTCGTCGACCAATTCGCGCAGGGTGATCCCGGCAGGGGCGAGCTTGACGCCCGGCGAGCGCACGCGCCCGCTGACGCTGAAGCTGCGCAGGCCTTTGCGGCCATTGCGGCCAAAGCCGGCAAACCAGTCGGCACCACGCTCGACAATGTCGCGCACCCAGTACAGGGTTTCGAAGTTGTGCTCCAGCGTGGGGCGGCCAAACAGGCCAATTTGCGCAATGTAGGGCGGGCGCATGCGGGGCTCGCCACGCTTGCCTTCGATACTTTCAATCATGGCGGACTCTTCGCCGCAAATGTAGGCCCCTGCGCCACGGCGCAACTCGATGCGCGGCAAGGCGCAAGGCGGCTGCGCGTGCAGCTTGTCCAGCGCCCCTTGCAGCAGGGCGCGGCAGCCGTGGTATTCGTCGCGCAAATAAATGTAGACCGCATCCACACCGACCACATGGGCAGCGATGAGCAAGCCTTCCAGGAAGCGATGCGGATCTCGCTCAAGGTAGGTGCGGTCTTTGAAGGTTCCGGGTTCGCCTTCGTCGATGTTCACGGCCATCAGACGCGGGGCCGCTTGTTTACGCACGATGCGCCATTTGCGTCCGGCCGGGAAACCCGCGCCACCCAGGCCGCGCAGACCGGAGTGTTCCAGCGTTTCAATGATGGCGTCGCCACTGAGCTCACCACTGACCACGCGTTGCAGCAAGCTGTAGCCGCCTTGGGCACGGTAACTGTCCATATCCACATGGGCCGGGGCCAGCTCGATGTCGGCCTCGGTGGTCACCGCGGCCTGCGCCAGCGCGCCCGGGTTGAATTGCCCACCCGTCGCACTGGCGGGGTGTTGGCCACTGCTGGCTTGTGCGTCGAACGCCAGTTCGCGCACTTGTTCGGTGGTGGCTTTGGGTACAGGACGTTGGTCCACCACGGCCACAGGCGCCTGTTCGCAGCGGCCCACACACGGCGCGGCAATGACGCGCACACCGCTCATGCCCAGCTCGTGTTGCAAACTGCTGAGCAGTTGCGAGGCGCCGCCCAATTGGCAGCTCAAACCGTCACACACGCGTACAGTGCGAACGGCGGGGGTCTGGTCGTCTTCGATCACATCGAAATGGTGATAGAAGGTGGCGACCTCGTACACCTCGGCCATGGACAGGTGCATTTCTGCGGCCAGCGCCACGAGGTGACGGCGATAAAGGCCTTTGTATTGGTCCTGCAACGCGTGCAGATGTTCGATGAGCAAATCGCGACGATGTGGTCCCTCGCCAATGAGGGCACGCACCTGGGCGCGGGCGGCGCCATCAGGCTGACGACCTTTAAGCTGGCCGCGGCGGCGCAATTGCGCACGCGCTTCGTCCAGCGTGGCCAAAGGAACAACAGTGGAAGAGGTGACAGTGCTCATGTCTTGTCTTGCAATACAAAGGCCCCGCAGCCCAAGGGCTGCGAGGCGTGGATCCAAAGATCAGTGGAAGAACTTGCCCACACTCAGCAGCGTGCGGTACACGCCCCAGGCCAGTGGAATGCCCACTGCAGCCCAGGCCAGGTACACGGTGGCCATACTGGTGGCATGGTAGCTTGCCTGACTGGAACCTACGGCAGTAGCCGCAGCGCGATCATGGGCAATTTGGCGCTCGGCGGCCAGCTCTTCGGGCGTCATGAAGTGCTTGGGGTTGAGTGGCTTGATCAGCCAATTGCTGATCAGGCCAATGACCAGCATACCCACCAGGATGTACATGGTCTGGTTGTAAACCTGTTCACGCGGAATGCCCAGGCCAAGCTGGTACTCGCGCATGTAATTGACCACCACCGGGCCAATGATGCCGGCGGTAGACCAGGCAGTCAGCAAACGGCCGTGAATGGCCCCCACCATCTGCGTGCCAAACAGGTCCGCCAGATACGCAGGCACAGTGGCAAATGCGCCGCCATACATCGACAAGATGATGCAGAAAGCACCCACAAACAGCAGTTTGCTGCCCATGCCGGCGCTGGCTGGAATGCTGAAGTACAGGATGCCACCCAGCACGAAAAAGACGGTGTAGGTCATCTTGCGTCCGAGCTTGTCGGACAGACTGGCCCAGAAGAAACGGCCACCGATATTGAACAGGCTGAGCAAGGCCGTAAAGCCTGCGGCCACACCAGCAATGGCGGTCAGTTGAGCCTTGTCGAGTTCAGAGAATTTGGCATCCAGGCCGATCAGGCTGCCGCCAAAAACTTCCTGCAACATGGGGCTGGCCATGCCGATCACGCCAATGCCGGCCGACACGTTCATGCACAGCACCAGCCAGATCAGCCAGAACTGGGGAATGCCCCAGACCTTGCTCACATGCACATGGTTTTGCGTGATCATGGCGTTGGACTGTGCAGTCACTGGCGGCTCCCAGCCCTCTGGTTTCCAGCCGCTGGCCGGAATGCGGTAGCCAAACGCACCGATCAACATGGCCACGATGTACAGGCTGCCCATGACCACAAAAGTCTGCCATACCCCTACGCTGTCAGCAGTGGCAAACACCTTCATCAACTCGGCTGCCAAGGGCGAGCCAATCATGGCCCCGCCACCAAAACCCATGATGGCCATGCCCCGACGGTCAGGGAACCATTTGATCAGGGTACTGACGGGCGAGATGTAGCCCAAGCCCAGACCAATACCACCAATGACGCCTGAACCCAAAATCATCATCCAGAACTGGTGCAAGTAAATGCCCAGCGCCGAGAACAGCATGCCGCCGCCCCAGCAAATGGCTGCCAACACGCCCACCTTGCGGGGCCCCACATGTTCCAGCCAACCACCCCAGATGGCAGCAGACAAACCCAGGAACACAAAAAACAGGGTGTACATCCAGCCCAGCGTGGCCACTGACCAATCGCACTGGGTGGTGAAGAGTTGCGCGAAAAAGCCCACATCGGGTCCGCACTTGATCGGCTCCTTGATGCCCAAAGCCTTGGACAAGGGCAGCCAAAACACCGAAAAGCCGTAAGCCATACCGATACACAGGTGAATGGCCAAGGCCGCAGGTGGCACCAGCCAGCGATTGAAGCCCGGGCGTGCAATGATGCGCTCCTTGGACAGCAGGCCCGAGCCCGCTTGTGCGTCTTCAGCATGAGATGACATTGTGTCTCCTTGGTTGGAAATGAGGTGTCTAACGTTCATCCCTTTTGTTGCAGGGGCGAATTTAGGGCTTGAAAGGATTTGTGGCAATATGAGCCTGTGCAAGCAATTCATATGCTGAATACAGCATAAAGTTTATGCCACAAGTTTCCATCACACCTCAGTGGTCCATCAGTGACAGCCATGGCAAACACCTCTCGCACAGGCTGTTGGCCCTGTTGCGCGACGTCCAGAACCACGGCAGTTTGTCTGGCGCCTGTAAAGCCACGGGCGTTTCGTACCGCCACGCCTGGACGCTGATTCGCGAGGGTGAATCGCAGCTGGGCCAAGCCTTGTTGCTGATGGAGCGCGGCAAAGGCTCCACCCTGACGCCCCTGGCCGAAAAACTGGTGTGGGCAGGCCACCGCATCCACGCGCGCCTGAACCCCATGCTGGAAACCCTGGCCTCTGAGCTGGAGGCCGAACTGGCCAAAGTCCTGCCCAGCACTGAGCAGCCGCTGCGGGTCCACGCCAGCCATGGCTTTGCAGTGGAAAAGCTGATCGATGCCCTGGTGCAGCGCGGCGCCAGCATCGAGCGCAAATACGTCGGCAGTCAGGAATCGGTGGTGGCCCTGCACGAAGGCCTGTGCGATCTGGCCGGCACCCACATTCCGCAAGGCGACTTTGAAAGCAAGGCGCTGACGCACTATGCACAGTGGTTTGACCTGCAACGCACCCGTGTGATCCACGTGGCCACACGCAGGCAAGGCTTGATGGTGGCACGTGGCAACCCGCTCAAGATTTATGGTGTGGAAGACCTCTCGCGCCCCGGCGTGCGTTTCGTCAATCGCCAGCCCAGCTCGGGCACACGGTTTTTGCTGGAATGTTTTTTGCGCAAGGCGCATATCGACATCGCCCAGATCAACGGCTACACCCACAGCGAATTCACCCATGCCGCAGTGGCCGCCTATGTGGCCAGCGGCATGGCCGATGTGGGCATGGGGGTCGAGACGCCTTCGCGCCGCTTCAACCTGGACTTTGTGCCTTTGGCCAGCGAGCGCTACTTCTTGCTGTGCGACAAGGACAGTCTGCACAGCGAGCGCCTGCGTGTCGCACTGGACATTTTGGCGAGTCCCGAGTTTCGCGCGGCGGTGGACGAATTGCCTGGCTACTCGGGCCAACAATGCGGCGTGGTGCAAACCTTGCAAGAAGCCTTCCCGCAGCTCAAGCGCTGACACAGCACTGAACGCCCACAACTTGACGCAAGTCAACATCGTATGGCCAACAAGTCCTAGGATGAGGGCATGGACAAACAACTTTTGAACGCTCTCGAAACCCGCCTGCTTGAAGAGCGCAAGCAGCTGCTCGAGCGCATTGCCGCACAGCGAGGCGGCCTCGTCTCTCGCGCCGACATGGCCGCCGAACACTTCTCGCATAGCGAAGAAAGCCACGCGCAAACCATGAGCGAACGCGACAACGAATTTGCCATGAACGAGCACGAAACGGCAGAGCTGGCCCAGCTCGATGCTGCCCTGGCGCGCATCCGCAGCGGTGAATACGGTATCTGTATGGATTGTGGTGTGGACATTCGCGCCGAGCGTCTGCAAGCCGCGCCCCAGGCGCTGCGCTGCATCGACTGCCAGACCCGCGCCGAACAGCACGCTTGAGGACGACATCAGGGTGACAGACATGGACGGCGAGCGCTGCTATGCTCGCTCTCATGCGTAGTCTGTTTCACTTTGCTTTCAACGTCACCGACCTGAACATTGCCCGCCAGTTTTATGGCGAGGTTTTGGGTTGCCAAGAAGGCCGTTCCACCGACACCTGGGTGGACTTCGACTTTTACGACCATCAAATTTCACTGCATCTGGGTGAACCTTTCCCCACCGCCGCGACAGGCCATGTGGGCGAACATCTGGTGCCCATGCCGCACTTTGGGCTGATCCTGCAACTGGCCGACTGGCAGGCCATGGCCGAGCGCCTCAAAGCTGCAGGGGTACGCTTTGTGATCGAGCCCCACCTTCGTTTTGCCGGTGAGCCGGGCGAGCAATGGACCATGTTCTTTCTGGACCCGTTTGGCAACCCGATGGAAGTCAAAGGCTTTGCCGACCTGGCCACCGTCTACGCGAGCTGAGCATGGAACACACCTTCGCTTCGGCCACCATCTTGCTGCTCCTGATCACCGATCCGCTGGGCAACATTCCTGTGTTTGTCAGCAGCTTGAGGGCTGTGCCCACCGAGCGCCGCGCCCGCGTGATCGTGCGCGAAGTGCTGATTGCATTTGTGCTGCTGCTGACCTTCATGTTTGTGGGCGACTCTTTCCTGCGTGCGATGAACCTGTCCCAGGTATCACTGCAAATTGCAGGCGCGGTGGTGCTGTTTTTGATCGCGTTGCGCATGATCTTTCCGCCCCGTGGCGAAAGTGCCCCCGTGCCGCAACATGAGCCCCTGATCGTTCCATTGGCCATTCCGGCGCTGGCCGGGCCCTCGGCTTTGGCCACCGTCATGCTGCTGGTCAGTCAGGCGCCAGATCGTCGCCTGGAATGGGTCGGCGCTTTGGTGGTGACCATGGCGGTATGCGCCTTGGTACTGCTGCTGGCTGAACGCCTGCAGCGCCTGGTGGGCGAGCGCACCATCAGCGCGTTTGAGCGACTGATGGGCCTGGTGCTGGTGTCGATTTCAGTGGAAATGCTGATCCGCGGCCTGCGCACGCTGTCTCAGCATTGGCCTGCCCTGACCTGAGCAGGCCACTGGGGCCTCAGGCTGCAGGCGCCGCAATGGTCTGGTCAATCGCACCAAAAACGCTTTGACCGTCCTTGCCCTTCATCTCGATGCGGATGGTGTCGCCGAACTTCATGAATTCGGTGGAGGGCTTGCCGTCCAGAATGGTTTCAATGGCGCGCTTTTCAGCGATGCAGCTGTAGCCCTTGGGCCAGTCTTTTTTGCCGTCAACTTCAACGCCGCGGTTGCTCACCGTGCCGCTGCCTACGATGGAGCCGGCGCGCACATTGCGCGTCTTGCAGATGTGCGCAATCAACTGGCCGAAGTGGAAGGTCATGTCCGGCCCGGCATCGCACATGCCGACCTTGCGTCCGTTCCATGTGGACTGCATGGTCAGATTGACGCGGCCGCCCTCCCAGGCCTCGCCCAGCTCGTCCGGGGTCACAGCCACAGGGCTGAAGGCAGTGGCAGGCTTGCTCTGGAAAAAGCCAAATCCTTTGGCCAATTCGTCAGGGATCAGGTTGCGCAGGCTCACGTCGTTGGCCAGCATCAGCAGGCGAACGCCCTCAAGCGCTTGCTCGGGGCTGGAAGACATGGACACATCGCCGGTCACGACAGCGATCTCGGCTTCGAAGTCGATGCCAAAGGCTTCGCTGGGCACCACCACAGGGTCGCAAGGACCAATGAAGTCGTCGCTGCCACCCTGATACATCAGCGGGTCGGTGTAGAAGGTTTTGGGCACTTCGCTGTTGCGGGCCGCGCGCACCAGCTCCACGTGGTTGATGTAGGCCGAACCATCGGCCCACTGGTAGGCGCGGGGCAGAGGGGCCATACACATCTTGGGGTCAAACGGAAACGCATGACGCGCCTTGCCGGTGTTGAGCGTCAGGTACAAATCTTCGAGCTGAGGCGCCAGGAAATTCCAGTCGTCCAGCACTTGCTGCAAGGTGTCGGCAATGCCAGTCGCATAATGAGCCGTGGTCAGGTCGCGTGAGACCACGACCAGTTGACCGTCGCGGGAGCCGTCTTTGTAAGTGGCAAGTTTCATGTTGGGGTGTCCTGTCCGGGCTGTTTTCGCTACACTGAGCGTCACAGCAGTTTACGCATTGTTAAACTCGTTTAACTAAACGAAACGACATTCTAGATCATATGACCGTCAGCCGTACAGCCCCCGAAGACCAGGATTCTGACAAAACCCGCGCCGGCATCCAGTCGGTCGAGGTTGGTTTTGCACTGCTGGAAGTGCTTGCGCAGGCCGAAGGCCCCCTGATGCTGCGCGATCTGGCCGCCAGCGCCGGCATGAGCGCCGCCAAGGCGCACCGCTATCTGGTGAGCTTTCAACGCTTGGGCCTGGTGGTGCAGGACAACGCCAGCACGCGTTATGAGCTGGGCCCGGCCACCCTGCGGCTGGGACTGGCCACCTTGTCACGTCTGGACGCCGTCAAGATGGCCCGCGAGCGTCTGCCGGCGTTGATGGAAAAAACCGGCCACACCCTGGCCATTGCGGTTTGGGGCAACCACGGGCCGACGCTGGTGCATTGGCAGGAGTCACCGCTGGCTGTGCCTGTCAACCTGCGTCTGGGCGATGTGATGCCGATGCTGTCCTCTGCAACGGGACGATGCTTTGCAGCTTTTATTGGCAACGGTGTGGGCGCTGACCGGGCGCGCGCCATGATCGAGCAGGAAATGCTGCTCGCACGCAAACTGGGTCGGACCGATGTCCCCACCACCGCAGCAGGCGTACGCGAACTGGTCGAACACACCCGCGCCCAAGGTCTGGGCCAGGTGGTCAATGTGTTGCTGCCCGGAATTTCGGGTTTTTGTGCGCCGGTATTTGATGCCGATGGTCATCTGTCCCTGGGCGTGGTGGCGCTGGGCTCCAGTGCCACACTCGACACCCAACCCCAGGGCACCGTGGCCCAACAACTGCTGAGCATGACCCGCCAACTCAGCGCCGACCTGGGCTGGCACCGCGCCTGAACACAAGCCCCCGCCTGACATGGACCGTCGCCTGCGCATCCATCCGCCATGGCTGATCATGGGTGCACTGGCGCTGGCTGTTTTGCTTGCGCATATGCTCACACTGGCGAGCATCACCCTGAGCGCCATCCGCAACGATCCCCCTGCAGCTCGCAAAGTTCTGGCGCAAGCGCAGTTGATCACACCCGGCCCGCCAGCGCCGCTCCCCACCCCAAAGGTCCCGGCAACACCGTTGTCACCAGCACCCGACCCGTTGGCAGCTTCAATACCCACCCCCTCTGAAGCGACACCGGAAACTAGCCTAACCCCTGCCGAACCCTCAGCAACCCAGATCGCCACCACCGCGCATGCGCCCGCCGCAGACACGCCCGATGTCCTGGTGGCCCGCCAGCTACCTCCTCCAGCCCTGCTGGAATACACGCTCGAGGGCATGGACCGCGGACTGCACTACCGCGCCAGCAGCACCTTGCAGTGGCAATACAACGAACAGCGCTACGAGCTGAGCCTGATCGTGCAAGCTTTTTTGCTGGGCACGCGCCAGTGGCGCAGCTCGGGTCAATTGGGCCCTGACGGCTTGCTGCCAGAACGCCTGAGTGACAAGCGCAAAAGCGAGGTCGCCGCCCACTTTGACCGGGTCAACCAGCAAGTGATTTTCAGCAGCAACAAACCCAATGTGCCCTTGCTGGCCGGGGCCCAGGACCAGATCAGCCTGTTTGTGCAGTTGGGCGGCGCCGTCAACACCACACCGGACCGCTTTGCGCCCGGCGTCACCTTGAATGTGCAGACCGTGACACCACGCAGCGCCGATCTGTGGCGCATTACCCTGGTCAGCGAGGAGCAACTGGTCTTCCAGGGCCAACCTCACCTCACGCGCCATTGGGTTTGTGCCCCTCGCGGTCCCTACGATTCCCGTCTGGAGTTCTGGACAGACCCCGCGCTCACCGGCCTGCCTGTGCGTATCCGCATCACCCAGGCCAACGGCAGCTATATCGACATGCAGCTCAGCGATTTAAAGGATGCCCCGCCCTTGCCGGCATCCTGACCCTGCTGAGGTCTTGAAATTGCGAATGGCGCACACATCTGCACTTGAAATTGAGGCAGAATGAATCCATGAACCTGTTGTACGAATCCGAAGACTTTGCTGTGATGCACCTGCTGGCCAACGAGCCCGCCGAGGGTGAGTCGGCCGCCGCTGACCAGCCCACGCTGGAGCGCCACGGCTTTGAAATCGTGGACAAGCGTTCAGGCAAAGAGGTCTACCTCGACGGCTCCTGGGCCGAAATGTTCCAGCAGCAATTGCTGGCCTGGCAGCAGCGCGCCCCCACCCAGGAAGAGGTGGAAGACACGCTGGAAGGCTACACAGGCCTGGCCCAGCAACCTGTGCTGGTGCACTGAGCGCAGCAGCACCCGCTCAGGCGTGCTGACGAATGGCTTTCGCCATGGTGCTCACGATCTGTTCAATCTGCGCATCGGTCACGATGTAGGGCGGGCAGACCACCAGGTTGTCTCCCGCAGGGCGAATCCACACACCGTCCTGGAAGCAGCTTCGGAAAATTTCAAACGCCCGCTTGCCCGGTGCAGATGCGTTGGGAGCCAACTCCACGGCACCAGCCAACCCCAGACTGCGAATACCCGCTACACCAGGCAAGCCTTTGAGGGTACTGTGAAGCGCATCGCCCAGCACGCGGCCTTGCTGGCCGGCGCGGGCAAACAGATCTTCCTGCGCCATCAGCTCCAACGTGGCCAAAGCCGCCGCGCAGGCCACCGGATGACCCGAGTAGGTGTAACCGTGGAAGAACTCGATGGCGTGCTCTGGGGCCTGCGTGTTCATCATCGCGTCGTAAATAAAGTCGCGACAAATCACCCCACCCAGAGGAATCACGCCGTTGGTCACGGCTTTGGCAAAGTTGAGCATGTCGGGCACGACGCCGTAATAGTCGGCGGCAAACGGCGTACCCAGACGGCCAAAGCCGGTAATGACCTCATCAAAGATCAGCAAAATGCCGTGCTTGTTGCAAATTTGGCGTAGGCGCTGCAAATAACCTTTGGGCGGGATGTACCAGCCCGCGCTGCCGGCAACAGGCTCGACGATGATCGCAGCCACATTGCTCGGGTCATGCAAGGGCAAGATGCGCTGCTCAAGTTCCAGCAAAGGGTCTTCGCTCCATACCGGTTCTTCGCCATGGATATAGGCATGGTTGACCGGGTCGTGGATAAAGCGCATGTGGTCCACACGCGGCAGCAACTGGACTCCGAAAGCCTTGCGGTTGGCCGGCAGGCCACCCACGCTCATGCCGCCAAAGTTGACGCCGTGGTAACCCTTTTCGCGGCCAATGAAAACGGTACGATGCCCCTCGCCGCGTGCGCGGTGGTAAGCCAGCGCCAGCTTGAGCGAAGTGTCCGCCGCTTCCGACCCGGAGTTGCAGAACAGCACCTTGTTCAGGTCACCCGGCGCCAGCTGTGCGATTTTTTGCGCCGCCAGAAAAGCCTTGTCGTTGCCGGCCTGGAACGCGGTGGCGTAGTCCAGGGTGTCCAACTGCTTTTTGATGGCTTCGTTGATGGGCTTGCGGTTGTGCCCCGCGCCCACGCACCAAAGGCTGGAAATGCCGTCGATCACCTGACGACCATCGTGGGTGGTGAAGTGCATGCCGTCTGCACCCACGAAAATGCGTGGGTCGTGCTGAAACTGACGGTTGGGCGTGAAGGGCAACCAATGGTTGTCCATGGGCAAAGCGGTCTGGGTCATGACATCTTCCGACGAAATAGACAAGAGCTGCAGTGTACGACCGCCAACAGTCCCTTCTCTACAATAGCGCTGATATGAACCCGACCTACATCCTCACCCTCTCTTGCCCGGACCGTACGGGCATCGTGCATGCCGTCTCTGGTTTCTTGCTGGAGCGCGGCGGCAACATCGAGGAAGCGGCCCAATACAACGACCACGACACCGGCCTGTTTTTCATGCGCGTGCAGTTTGCCTGCGCCGTCAGCGCTGCGGATCTGAATGCTAAACTGACAGCTTTTGCTGAGCCCTTTGCCATGAAGTGGGAGCTGCACACCAGCGAGCAACCCATGCGCACCATCATCATGGTGAGCAAGGAAGGCCATTGCCTGAACGACTTGCTGTTTCGCGTCAAGAGCGGCCTGTTGCCGCTGGAGGTGCGCGCCATCATCAGCAACCACCGCGACTTCTATCAGCTCGCGGCCAGCTACAACATTCCGTTTCACCACATTCCCCTGACCGCTGCCACCAAGGCCCAAGCCGAGGCCAAGCAGATGGAAATCATCGAGGCCGAAGGGGCCGAGCTGGTGGTGCTGGCGCGTTACATGCAAATCCTGAGCGACGATTTGTGCCGCAAGCTCTCGGGCAAAGCCATCAACATCCACCACAGCTTCTTGCCCAGTTTCAAAGGCGCCAAGCCCTACTACCAGGCACACGACCGTGGCGTCAAACTGATTGGCGCCACCGCCCACTACGTGACTGCGGATCTGGACGAAGGCCCGATCATTGAGCAGGACGTGGCCCGCGTCGACCACAGCAAAACCGTGGAAGACCTCACCGCCATGGGCCGCGACACCGAAAGCCAGGTGCTGGCCCGCGCCGTCAAGTGGCACAGTGAGCACCGCGTGCTGCTCAACGGGCACAAAACGGTAATCTTCAAGTAATTGACTTTGCGGGACGGAAACAGACCATGAGCCTACGCATCCCGCCTATTCAATGCTTGCTGACATTCGAGGCGCTAGCACGCCTGCGCAGCGTGACCCAGGCGGCTGACGAGCTGTGCGTAACGCCCAGCGCCGTGAGCCACCGCATCAAGCAGCTTGAGCAAATGATCGGTACCAAGCTTTTTGGGCGGGCCGATTTTTCACTCACGACCGAAGGCATCGAATACCTCGCCCATGTGCGCGAAGGCCTGGTCTCATTGCAACGCTTTCCCAGCGCCAACGCCAACCCAGGGCGACGCAAACTGCGCGTGGCCGTGACGCCGACCTTCGCACGCTCGCTGCTCATGCCGCGCCTGCGCCACTTTCACGAGGCCTACCCGGAAATCGACATCACCCTGCAGGTGAGCATTCCCCTGCTCGACGTGGTGGCCGAAGACGCCGACCTGACGATTCGCTTTGGCACCGGCCGCTATGCCGATGTGGAACACGTGTGCCTGATCAAGGACGAGGTCACCCCGCTGGCTTCGCCCGCCTGGGTGCGCGAAAACGGCCCCTTTGACGCCCCTGAGGAGCTGGAAGGCGAGACCTTGCTGCGCAGCCCATTGGAGCCCTGGCGTACCTGGTTTGCTGCGCACGACCTCGATTGGCCTGAGCCCACTGAAGGTTCATCTTTTAACGACATTGGCTTGATGTGCGATGCCGCCGCCCAAGGCTTGGGCGTGGGACTGGTCCGGTTGAAACTGGCTACCCCCTGGCTGGAGAGTGGTCAGCTGGTGCGCCTGTTCGATCGCAATGTGCCCAGCCCCCACGCTCACTACCTGTGCTGGCGCACGGGCACCATGGAGCGCTGGGAGTGCGCGACTTTTGCCGAGTGGCTCAAAAGCGCACTGGCCTGATACAGGAGCGACCGCTCCTACTTTCACAACATCTTTCAACATTCTTCAATGCACAAAATGTGCTGACGGGCGTACATTAGGGCCCATGAACAGCCCGATCCCATTTGACGCCGCCCAAGCCGCCGAACAAACGTCCACACGTGCTGCATTGCAGCAGCAAGTCGTGCGGGCGTTACTCGCTGTTTTGCCTCAAGACGCCGTGCTCTACACGCCAGAAGACACGACACCCTACGAGTGCGACGGCCTGACCGCCTACCGCCAACGCCCACTGGCCGTGTGTCTGCCCGAGAGTGAGCAAGAGGTCCAGGCGGTGCTGCGCACCTGCAAACAGTTGCAAGTGCCCGTGGTGGCGCGTGGCGCGGGCACCGGCCTGTCTGGCGGCGCAATGCCCCATGAAATGGGGGTCACGCTTTCTATGGCCCGCTTCAACAAAATCGTGAGCGTGGATGCGCGCAGTCGGACAGCTGTAGTGCAGTGCGGCGTGCGCAACCTGGCCATCAGCGAGGCGGCTGCGCCCTATGGCCTGTATTACGCTCCTGACCCCTCCAGCCAGATCGCCTGCACGATTGGTGGCAACGTGGCCGAGAACTCCGGCGGCGTGCATTGCCTCAAATATGGCCTGACGGTGCACAACGTGCTCAAGGTGCGTGGCTTCACCATCGATGGCGACCCGGTCGAGTTCGGCAGCGAGGCGCTGGACACCGCGGGCTACGACCTGCTGGCCGTGCTGATCGGCAGCGAAGGCATGCTGGCCGTCACCACCGAAGTCACCGTCAAGCTGGTACCCAAGCCGCAGCTGGCGCGCTGCATCATGGCCAGCTTTGACGATGTGCGCAAAGCCGGTGACGCCGTGGCCGCAGTGATTGCCGCCGGCATCATCCCCGCCGGGCTGGAGATGATGGACGGCCCCATGACTGTGGCGGTGGAAGATTTTGTCCACGCCGATTACGACCTCAGCGCCGCCGCTATTCTTTTGTGCGAGAGCGACGGGACACCCGAAGAGGTGGAAGAAGAAATTGGACGCATGAGCGATGTGCTGCGTGCTGCCGGAGCCACCGCCATCACGGTCAGCCGCGACGAGGCGCAGCGCATGAAATTCTGGAGCGGGCGCAAAAACGCATTCCCCGCCAGTGGCCGCATCAGCCCCGACTACATGTGCATGGACTCGACCATTCCGCGCAAGCGCCTGGCCGACATCCTGCAAGCCATTTCCGAAATGGAAAAAAAATACGCGCTGCGTTGCCTCAACGTCTTCCATGCGGGCGATGGCAATCTGCACCCACTGATTTTGTTCGATGCCAACGACCCCGACCAGCTGCACCGCTGCGAGCAGTTCGGCGCCGAGATCCTGGAAACCAGCGTGGCCATGGGCGGAACCGTCACAGGTGAGCACGGCGTGGGCATCGAGAAGGTCAATAGCATGTGCGTGCAGTTTTCATCCGAAGAAAACGAGCAGATGTTTGGCGTCAAACGCGCGTTCGATCCATTGGGCTTGCTCAACCCCGGCAAGGTGATTCCCACCCTGCACCGCTGCGCGGAATACGGCAAGATGCTGGTGCGCGCCGGACAGATCAAGCACCCTGATTTGCCGCGTTTTTGAAAGCCTTTAGTGCGCGTACGTGCGGCCACCAAAAATGGCCGTTCCCACTCGCACCATCGTGCTGCCGGCGGCAATAGCGGCTTCCAGATCGGCTGTCATGCCCATGGACAGCGTGTCCCATTGCGGCGGATTGAGCTCTGTGCGCACCTGTTCAAACAAAGCCGTGGCCCGTTGATGCAGGGCCACTTGGGCCTCAAACCCTTCGACCGGATCGGGAATGGTCATCAGCCCGCGCAGCACCAATCGCGGCAAAGCCATCACCTCGCGGGCCAGCGCCAGCACCTCATCTGGACGAGCGCCCGATTTGGTGTCGCCACCATCGATATTGACCTGCAAACACACCTGCAGCGGCGACAGATGCGCGGGCCGCTGGTCGGACAAACGCTGGGCAATCTTGATGCGCTCCACGCTGTGCACCCAATCAAAGTGTTCGGCCACCAGACGGGTCTTGTTGCTCTGGATGGGACCGATGCAATGCCACTGCAGCGGCAAATCGCTCAAGGTCGCGATCTTGTCCACGCCTTCCTGGATGTAGTTTTCGCCGAACGCTGTTTGCCCCGCGGCGTGAGCCTGGCGCACATCTTCGGCCGGAAAGGTTTTGGAGACCGCCAGCAGGCGCACCGCATCGGGCGCGCGCCCGGCCGCCAGGCAGGCCTGGCGGATACGGTCATGAACGGTCTGGAGGTTCTGTACGATGGACATGACCCCTAGGGTACCAAAGCTGGCCGCACAAATGCTGCACATGTGCGCAGCTCCTGCTAAATTTCAACTTTCTTCAATCCGCATCAAGACAAGCCCATGAGCTCCATCAACGCCAAAACCTACGAAGCCTGCCCCACCCGCAAAGTTGCCTTTCTGGGACTGGGCGTCATGGGCTACCCCATGGCCGGCCACCTGGCCCGCGCCGGCCATCAGGTCACTGTGTACAACCGCAGTCCGGCCAAAGCACAAGCCTGGCTGGCCGACTGCCCCAGCAACAGCAGCGCGCCCACCCCGCGCGAAGCCGCAGCGGGCGCCGACATTGTGTTTGCTTGCGTAGGCAACGATGCCGACTTGCGCAGCGTGGTGCTGGGCCCGGACGGTGCGTTTGCTGGCATGAAACCGGGCGCCGTGTTTGTGGATCACACCACGGCCTCGGCGGCTGTGGCCCGTGAACTCAATGCCATCGCGCTGGAAAAAGGCTTGCAATTCATCGACGCCCCCGTCTCCGGCGGTCAGGCCGGCGCCGAGAACGGGATGTTGACCGTGATGTGCGGTGGCAACGCTGCCAGCTTTGAGCAGGTCAAGCCCGTGGGCATGGCGTTCTCCCGTGCGTTCACCCTGATTGGCGAGTCCGGGGCTGGTCAGCTGGCCAAGATGGTCAACCAGATCTGTATTGCCGGGCTGATGCAAGGCCTGTCCGAAGCCGTGGCCTTTGGGCAGCAGGCCGGACTGGACATGAAGCTGGTGCTGGAAGTGATTGGCAAAGGTGCCGCGCAGAGCTGGCAGATGGACAACCGCGGCAAGACCATGGTGGACGACCAGTTCAACTTCGGCTTTGCCGTGGACTGGATGCGCAAGGACCTGGGCCTGGTGCTGGACGAAGCCAAGCGCAATGGCGCCCGCCTGCCCGTGACGGCACTGGTGGACCAGTTCTACGCCGATGTACAAAAGCTGGGCGGTGGCCGCTGGGACACCTCCAGCTTGATCAAGCGCCTGCGCTAAATCCCGCTCGGCGCCTGATCGCCGTCACGCTCAGTTCTTTTTGGCGGGCGTGGCGGTGGTGCCGCTCAGGCGTTGCAACTCCTGCTCGGAGATTTCCTCAAAAATGCGGACCACTTTGGTCACACCACCGATGCCGCGAGCGATATCAGTGGCGCGCTTGGCTTCGCGGGCTGTGACGCGGCCCATCAGATACACCTGACCGCGCTCGGTCACGACCTTGATGGCATTCGATTGCAAGTCCTTGGCATCCAGGAAGGCGGCCTTGACCTGACCGGTGATCACGGTGTCTTTGGCACGCTGGGTCAGGCTGCTGGGAGGAATCACGGCCAGATCGTTAACCACTGAATTCACATTGTCCTGGCTGACGGCCAATTTTTCGGCGCGTTCCTTTTCCGCCTGACTGGCCACCTCACCGCTGAGCAGCACCTGGCGGTTGTAACTGGTCACATTGGCATGAATACGGTTGCCAATGCTCTGGCGCAGTGCACTGGCCACTTTGAGCTCAATGCCCTCATCTTCCACTTGCGAGCCGGTGGTGCGTCGATCGGTTGCTGACAAGCCGCCAACCACGGCGCCACCAACCACCAGCGGTGCACAAGCCGAGAGACTACCAGCCACTGCAGCCACCAGCACACCACGCATCACCCACGTTTTGACATCACGCTTCATTCGTCATTCTCCTGTTCGCCCAGCAACTGGACGTCGATTGCATCACATAAACAGTGCAAGACCAAGCATTGCACCTCTCGCACGCGGGTCAATGGCTCTTGCGCCACCGCCACGTGAACATCCGTTTCGGCCAGCATCTTGGCCCATGCCGCACTGACGGGTCCGGTGACAGCCACCACACTGATATCACGCTCATGGGCTGACTGCACCCATGCTGTCAAGACCTGTGTGTCCATACCGTCACTGATCAGTACCAGCACATCACCAGCATGGCCTATGGCCTGCAGCTGCCTGTCCAGCTCGCCTTGCGGCGCGGCCAGATGAATGGCGGGCAGAGGCGGACGTTCACGCTCCAGGCCATTGATCAGCAGCTCAACCAGATACGACGCCAGCCACGCCCCACCGCCCGTACCAGCCACCAACACCTTACCTCCACCGGTCAAGCCGGTCACCAAAGCTTGCGCAGCTGCATCCACCTGTTTGGCCAACGGTTCGGCCGTTTGGTAGAGCCCATCGGCGCTGTCAATGATGTGTTGCTGGATATGTTGGTCGGACATGAGGCGAAATCATACCGCCAGCCGCCTGCCCCGTAGTGACTGCGGCCACAAACAGGCTGGGTCAGGCAGCGTCAAAAGCACCTGGCAACCACTGCAGTTGGTCACCATCGAGCGCCACGACGTCAAAACGGGTGGCCGGCAAACGGGGCCAACGCAGCAGGTAATGTTGCGCTGCACGCACAATGCGTCGCTGCTTGGTGAAAGCCACGCTGGCCGCTGCGCCACCATGCCCTGCACGGCTGCGCTGGCGAACTTCGACAAAAACCACTGTGCCATCACTTTGCTGCATGATGAGATCAATTTCGCCCCCGCCCCGGCCAGGCGTCCGATAATTGCGCATCAGCAGCCGCAGGCCCTGCTTTTGTAAATAAGCGAGCGCCTGTGCCTCTGCGGCATCGCCCCGTGCTTTGGTGGTCGGTTTTGTTTCGTTTTGTTGCCTGAGGAATTGCATTGATCCCCTCTCCCTTGAATGCCGGTCAGTCGTTGCTGGTGCAAGCGGCCGAAGAAGCCGCCAGCGGGCAAAGCCATCCGGCCAGCACACTGTACGTGGTTGCCACCCCAATTGGCAACCTGGCCGACATCGGCTTGCGCGCTTTGTACCTGTTGGCCAAGGCCGACACCCTGGCCTGCGAGGACACCCGCCACACCCAACAATTGCTTCGCTCTTATGGGCTGGAGCGGCCCACCGCCGCACTGCTGGCCGTGCACCAGCACAACGAGGCACAAGCCGCACAGCAAGTGCTCGAACGCCTGGCCCATGGTGAGCGCGTGGCCTATGTGAGCGATGCAGGCACCCCCGCCATCAGCGACCCCGGTGCTCGGCTGGTCGCCGCCGTACGCGCTGCGGGCTACCGCGTGATGCCCTTGCCCGGCGCCAGCAGCGTGACCACCTTGCTCAGCGCCAGCGGCATGACGGGTGAAGGCGGTTTTGTGTTCCAGGGCTTTTTGCCCAGCAAAGCCACCGAACGCGAGCGCGCCGTGCAAGCGCTGGCGCAAGAGCATCGCGCCGTGGTTTTGCTGGAAGCGCCGCACCGCATTGAAGCCACGGCCAAAGCGCTGGCCGCGCTGGGCTCGCGCATGATCACGGTTGGCCGCGAGTTGACCAAGCAGTTTGAGCAAATCCACACCATGACCGCTCAAGACCTGCACGCCTGGCTGTGCGAACGCCCGGAACATCAACGGGGTGAATTTGCCCTGGTGGTGCACGAACGCACCGAAGACAGCGCCTCCAGCGGTGAGGGCGATCGGGTGCTGCAATTGCTGTTGCCTGAACTGCCGCTGAAAACCGCCGTTCGTCTGGCTGCGGAAATTTCAGGCGAGTCCAAAAACGCGCTCTACGAACGAGCCCTGGAACTCAAAAACACATAGGCGCTGTCAGCGTTTGAGCAAGCCCAGGACCAATACGGTCCCCACCACCAAGGCTGCGCCCAACAACTGCATGGGCGCAATCGCCTGACCCAACAGCGCCCAGGCCAGCGCCAATGAAAAAATGGGCTCCACATTCATGATGGGCGAATTACCCACCACCCCCAACTTGGGCAGCACGGTGAACATGATGGTGAAAGCCGTTCCGTACAAGAATGTGAGCATGCCCAACCCCACCCAACCAGTGGCATCCACCGGCAACTGCCAGCCCAGGCCCAGGCTGGCAGCCGCGCTGGCCCATACACCCACTTGGGCCATGGTAGTGAAGGTGCGCAAGCGCCCGTCCAGATCGCCTGCCTCGTATTGCGTGAGCACCATGGCCAGACCAAACGTGGCCGAAGCCCCCAAGGCAAAAGCCACACCCAAACCCATCTGGCTCCACTGCGCGGCGGCGCCCAAGCCGGAAGCTGCACCGAGCACATCCAGCGCCAAGGCCAAACCCAGCAACATGACGGGCATGGCCAACACCACGCGCCGCTCCGGTCGGTGCGCGTACAGCACCCGCGCCCAAAGCGCTGCCGCCATGGGGTAGGTGTTGAACACCAGCAAGGCCAGCGCCACCGGCAGCCGCGCCACCGAGGAATACAGGCACACGCTTTGCACAGCAATCAGCGCGCCAATCAAAGGCAAATACCGTTGATGCCGAGCGTTCAAGCGCCAGGACACGCCCTGTTGCCACAAGATCAGCAAGACCACCAATGCCGTGACACCACTGCGAAAACTCACCGCCGTGACCACATTGACGCCGTGATTGAAAGCAAAGCGTGCCGCGACGTGGTTGGCCCCCATCATGAAAGCGATCAAGAGCAAAGTGGCAAAACCCGTCAGGGTCAAACGTGCGGGGGCATTCATGGCTTCATTGTGCGGGGTACAGGCCCAAAGTCCTGGCATGCAGGCGACTCAAACCCAGCAAGGCGTCGGTAAACGGCGTGCTCACACCCGTCATCTGCCCCAGTTCGCGCACCGCACTGACCAGGGCATCGAGCTCCACCGGTTTTCCGGACTGGACATCCTGGAGCATCGAGGTTTTGAAGGCGCCCAATTTGCGCGTCACGGCATGCCGATCTTCCGGTTCCTGCGCAATCGGAATGCCGATGCACTCACCAATCGCTTTGGCTTCCAGCATGACTCTGGACATGAAGCCGCGCACCATGTCTTCATCCAGCACGCTGTCAGCTGTGGCGCCTGTGATGGCACTGACCGGGTTCATGGTCATATTGCCCCACAGCTTGTACCAAATGTCTTTCTGGATTTGAGAGGACAAGGTGGCATTGAAGCCCACGCGTTGCAGCAAAGCATGCAGCGCCTGAACACGCGGCGTGGCTTGTCCAGAAGGCTCACCCACAATCAGACCATCGCCAAAGTGGTGCCGAACGACACCGGGCGCATCGACCGAACAACTGGCATGCACCACACAGCCGATGATGTGCCTCGCAGGCAAAGCACGTGCAATCGCACCTTGCGGGTCCACGGTTTGCAACGCACGTCCTTGCACGGGTCCGCCAAAGCCCTGCAAAAACCACCAGGGCACACCATTCATGGCCGTCAACACCACTGTTTCCGGGCCGATGAGCGGCGCCACTTGCGGGGCGACTGCAGCCAAGGCCGGTGCTTTGACCGAGATGACCACCAGGTCCTGCACACCCAGATCTGCCGCGTCGTTTGACGCCTGCACAGACACAGAGTGCAACTGACCACCTTGGTTCAATTGCAGTCCACGTTGTTGCAACGCTTGCAAGGTATTGCCCCGCGCCAGCACACTGAGCTGCACACCCGCTTTGGCAAGGTGCACAGCCAGCCAGCCACCAATGGCGCCTGCGCCGACGATAGCGACTTTCCCGAACCCGATTGCGATCACGCGCGCCATCCTTGATCGATGCGATCGACTTGGCGAACCAAGGCTTCAAACACATCGTTGCCCGCACCGTGGTTGGGGTTGAACTGCAGCGCATCACGCGTGCACTTGGCGGCAATGTCGGCAGGCACCGGGATCGGTGTGCCCATGCTCTGCGTGGCCAGCTGGATCTCGCAGGCGCGCTGCAGCGTCCACAAGATGGCAAAGGTTTGCGGCAATGTTTGCCCCCAGGACAACAGACCATGGTTGCGCAGGATCACTGCAGGTTTGCGGCCGATGCTCTGCAGTACACGCGGGCCTTCCTCGGCATGCACGGTGATGCCTTCAAACGTGTGGTACGCCACCATGTCATGCAACTGCGCAGAGTAAAAATTGCTTTGTGACAGCCCACCCTCCAGACTGGCGACCGACACGCCCGCCGTGGTGTGGGTGTGCATGACGCAATGCGCGCCCTCAATGCCGCCGTGAATGGTGCTGTGCAGCACATAGCCCGCCGGGTTGACAGGGTAAGGTGAATCATCAAGCTTGTCACCCGCCAGGTTGATCTTGATCAGGTTGCTGGCGTTGACCTCGCTGTAATGCAGGCCGAAGGGGTTGATCAGGAAATGCTTCTCGCCACCAGTCACGGTGTCGGGCAGGCGCAGCGTGATGTGGTTGTAGATCATCTCGGTCCAGCCAAGCATGGCAAACACGCGGTAGCAGGCAGCCAATTGCAAACGCGCTTTCCACTCGTCAGGATGCACGCGGGCCTGCAGAGAAGGCACAACGGGTTGAGGTGTTGGGAACATGGTGTGTCTCCTGCAATTTAGTAGGTGGCGCCTTTTTGAGGGGCGGTGTTCGGTACGTTGGCTTTGAAGCGAGCCGCCAACGCAGTGGTCTGGCGCATCAGGATCTGGGTGTCCAGGCCCACGGCCACAAACGTGGCACCCTGCGCCAGATAGCGCTTGGCCAACGCTTCGTCAGCGGTCAGGATGCCGGGCGCCTTGCCGGCCTTCAGGATGCGGGCGATAGCCCCCTCGATAGCGGCTTGCACCTCGGGATGCGCAGCATTGCCCACATGACCCATGGAAGCGGACAAATCTGCGGGGCCAATGAATACCCCATCCACACCAGGCGTGGCGGCAATCGCGTCCAGGTTGTTCAGGCCCTGCAGCGACTCCACCTGCACAATCAGGCATACCTCTTCATTGGCCCGCTTGTAATAATCGGCGTAATGACCCCAGCGCGAGGCACGGGCGCCGGCCATGCCGCGCACGCCGCCATGGCCATCGTCTTGCGGATAACGCATGGCCTGCACCAGTTGAGCCGCTTGCTCGGGCGTATCCACCATGGGCACCAGAATGTTTTGTGCACCCAAGTCCAGGTACTGCTTGATGAGTGCAGTGTCACCCACCGGCACACGGGCTACCGCGTGGCTCCCAGGATAGGCTGCCAGCGTCTTGAGTTGCCCGAGGATGCTGCCCAGGTCGTTAGGCGCATGTTCACCGTCGATCACCAGCCAGTCGAAACCAGCGAGGGCGCAGATTTCGGCGGTGTAGTCGTTGGCCAGGCCCATCCACAGCCCGATTTGCGGGTGACGCTCAAGCAGGGCTTGCTTGAAAAGGTTTGTCGGGGTTTGCATGTTGAGCCTCTCAAACAAAACGGAATTGCAGCTTGCCGAGCGGGCCGTAGTCGGCATCGAACACATCGCCCACCTTGGCGGGTGCGGGCTTGGTGAAGGAACCGGCCAGCACAATCTCACCGGCCTGCAGATGCTCGCCCCAGGGCGCGAGCTTGTTGGCCAACCACGCAATGCCCACCGCCGGATGCCCTTGCACGCCCGCCGCCAGCCCGGTTTCTTCGACCACACCGTTTTGGCGCAGGATGGCGCCGCACCAGGGCAAGTCGGTGGTCAGCGGGTCCACGCGCTTGGCGCCGAGCACGATGCCCGCATTGGCGGCGTTGTCGCTGATGGTGTCGTACACCTTGCGCATCACTTTGGTGTGGCGGTCGAACTGCTCGATGCGCGAGTCGATGATCTCGATCGCGGGTGTGACGTAGTCGGTGGCATTGAGCACCTGTTCCACGGTCACGTTTGGTCCGCGCAGTTCCTTCTTGAGGATGAAGGCCAGCTCCACTTCGACACGCGGGGCGATGAAATTTTTGTGCGCGATGTCCAGCACCTGACCGGGCGTGCAGGTGTAGAGCATGTCGTCCAGCAGGGTGCCGTAGTCGGGCTCGTCGATCTGGCTGGAGACCTGCATGGCGCGGCTGGTGAGGCCGATCTTGTGGCCGATCATGGTGCGGCCTTCGGCGAACTTGATCTGCATCCAGGCGCGGTTGATGCGGTAGCCGTCTTCGATGGTCATGCCCGCAAAGCGCTTGGAGAAGTGCTCGATCTGCACGCGGGATTTTTCGGACTGGTTCAGCTCGTGCGCGAGCTGCTGGATCAATGCGTCATCAAACATGGTCATTTCCGAAACAGGGGATGAATATTGCTGTGTTTGGCGTCAAACACTTCAGGTCCGACATCGATCTGCAGCGTGATGCCGATGTGGCGCTGTGCCATGACGGGCGCGAAAAAGGCTTTGGCCACTTCAAGCAATGTTTGCCCGGCGCGTTGCTGTGTGGCTTCGGTGCGGCCACGGCCCATGCGCAGGTTCAGATAGACAAAGGCGTAGTCGCCTGTGCCCCCGGCTTCGCGCCCTGCTGCGCCGCCATCTGCCACCGCATAGTGCGGCGCGGGGTAGGCCAGCACACGGGTGCCGCCGGTCGGAAAGACCTGTTTGCCTTCTTCGTCCTGGACGGTGAGCATGGCGTCCGCCATCTGGCGGCACAAGGTGGTCATATTTGCTTCAGCGTCCAGCTGGCCGGTGTAGAGGATCACGAGGTGGGGCATGTGGAGCTCTCCAGACTCACAGACGGGTGCTGATGGCGGTGTAGCCCTCGGCCTGGCTGGCCACGGGCATGGGCACTTGCGCGCCGTCTTGCGGCGTCACTTCAAAGATGGCGTTGAGCTGGCCCGTGCCGCTGGCGCCAAAGTACGGCGTGACGATCTCTGCGCCGCCGTCGTAACCGGTCCAACCCAGCGCGCCCATCAGCATGGCGGTGTCGTGCATGAAGCCTTCGCCGTGGCCCTTGCTGGCGTATTCGGGCAGCATGTCGCAAAAGGCTTTCCACTCGCGCTTCGCCCACATTTGCAAAACCTGTTTGTCGAGTTGCTCCAGAAATGGACTCCAGATTTTGTGCGCGAACTCGGGGGCCAAACCGTTTTGTGCAAAGCGGTGGCTGAGTGAGCCGCTGGCCAGAAAGGCCACCTTGCCGTCGTAATGCTTTTCCACCGCTTGCCGAAAGGCCCAGCCCAGGCGGGCGCTGTCGTTGAGGTAATGCACCATGCACAGGGCCGAGACCGACACCGCCTTGAAATGCTGGTCCTCGTTCATGTAGCGCAACGGCACCAGCGTGCCGTATTCGGGGTCGAGGGTGGTGTTGTCGTGCGCCAGCGTTTCCACGCCGTGTTCATTGGCGACCTTGGCGAGCAGGTGACCCAGTTCGGGGTTGCCTGGTGATTCAAACGCCATGTGGTGGATGAAGTGCGGCAGTTCGTTGCTGGTGTAGTTGCCCTTGAAGTGCGGCGCACAGTTGATGTGGTAGTTCGCATTGACCAGCCAGTGCGTGTCGAACACCACCAGCGTGTCCACGCCCATGGCGCGGCAACGGCGGCTGATCTCTTTATGGCCGTCAATGGCGCTTTGGCGTGTACCAAAGCGCGGACCGGGGATCTCGCTCAGGTACATGCTGGGCACGTGGGTGATTTTGGCGGCAAGCGCTAACTGGCCCATGATCAGACTCCCCAATGCGGGATGTGGTGGCTGCCCATACTGACAGCCACGTTCTTGGGTTCGCAAAACACTTCGTAGCTCCAGGTGCCGCCCTCGCGGCCGGTGCCGCTGGCCTTGGTGCCGCCAAAGGGCTGGCGCAGGTCGCGCACGTTCTGGCTGTTGACGAAGCACATGCCCGCCTCGATCGCGGCGGCCACGCGGTGGGCCTTGCCCAGGTTTTCGGTCCAGACGTAGCTGGACAGGCCGTATTCGATGTCGTTGGCTTTGGCAATCGCGTCGGCCTCGTCCTTGAACGGGATCAGGCAGGCCACGGGGCCGAAGATTTCTTCCTGTGCGATGCGCATGCGGTTGTCGACATCGGCGAACACCGTGGGCCAGACGAAGTTGCCGTTTTGCACATGGGCGGGCAGGTCAGCGGCGTAGCCGGGCTGGTCCAGTCCGCCGCACAGCATCGTCGCGCCTTCCTTGGGGCCGAGTTCGATGTAGCTGCGCACCTTGCCCAAATGAGCCTTGGAGATCATCGGGCCGACGATGGTTTTCTCGTCGAGTGGATCACCCACGGTGATGCGCCTGGCACGCTCGGCGAACTTCGCGGCAAAGTCGGCATAGATGCTTTGCTGCACGAGGATGCGGCTGCCTGCGGTGCAGCGCTCGCCGTTGTTGCTGAAGATCATGAACACGGCCGCATCGAGGGCGCGGTCCAGGTCGGCGTCTTCAAAGATCACAAAGGGGCTCTTGCCGCCCAGTTCCATGCTGAACTTTTTCAGGCCCGCGCTTTGCACGATGCGGTTGCCCGTGACGGTGGAGCCGGTGAAGCTGATGGCGCGCACCTCGCGGTGCGAAACGAGCGGCTCGCCCGCTTCCTTGCCATAGCCGTGCACGATGTTGAGCACACCTGCAGGCACGCCCGCCTCGAGCGCGAGCTCGCCCAGGCGTGCGGCCGTGAGGGGCGAGAGCTCGCTCATCTTGAGCACGGCGGTGTTGCCAAAGGCCAGGCAGGGTGCAACCTTCCAGGTGGCGGTCATGAAGGGCACGTTCCACGGGCTGATGAGCGCGCACACGCCCACCGGGTGGAACAGGGTGTAGTTCAGGTGCGTGGGCGTAGGGTAGGTGTGGCCGTCCACGCGGGTACACATCTCGGCAAAGTAATGGAAGTTGTCGGCCGCACGCGGCACCAGCTGCTTGCCCGTCTGACTGATGGTCTGACCGCAGTCCTTGGTCTCGGTTTCCGCAATTTCAGGCACGTGTTTCGTGATCAGCTCGCCCAATTTGCGCATGACCTTGGCGCGCTCTGTGGCAGGTGTGGCGGCCCATTTCGGGAACGCTTCTTTGGCTGCGGCCACGGCAGCATTGACCTCCGCCACGCCGCCTGAGGCCACTTCGGCCAGCACTTCTTGCGTGGCAGGGTTGATCGTTTCAAAGTAGTCGCTGCCTGCGACGCTTTTGCCGTTGATCAGGTGGTCGATTGTCATGTTCATGCTTTCACAATGGTGTTGGTCAAGGCGCCGATGCCTTCGATTTCGGTGACGATCACATCGCCCGACTGGCAGTCCACGATGCCGTCGGGCGTGCCGGTCAGGATCAGGTCACCGGGGTTCAGCGTCATGAAGCTGCTGAAGTACTCGATCAGTGTGGGCACATCAAAAATCATGTCGGCCGTGCTGCCGCTTTGGGTGACCTTGCCATTGACGGTGGTTTGCAGCTTGAGCGCCATCGGGTTGGGCACATCGGCCGCGTCCACCAGCCAGGGGCCAATCGGCGTGCAGGTGTCGCGGTTTTTCACGCGCAGATTGGGGCGGTACCAGTTTTCCAGGTAGTCGCGGATCGCGTAGTCGTTGGCCACGGTGTAGCCCGCGATGTAGTCATACGCATCGGTCTTCTTCACATGGCGTGCGGTGCGGCCGATCACCACGGCCAGCTCGCATTCGTAGTGCATGTACTGCACATCGGGTGGGCGCTTGGTGAAGGCTTGGTGACCGATCAGCGAGGCCTGGCTCTTCATGAAGGCCAGCGGCTCTTCGGGGGCTTTGAAAGCCAGTTCCTTGGCGTGGTCGGCATAGTTCAGGCCCAGCGCGATCACGGTGCGCGCCTGCGCCGTGGACGCCAGGGGCGGCAGCCAGACGACCTCATCAAAACCCACACGACGACTGGCGTGCGGGCCTTGCGTCAACAACAGTTTGCCGTCGGATTCGACAGCGTCGTGAATGGCGCCAGACCAGGCGATGCGAGCGTGTTTCATGCCAGGCCTTTCACGTTGGTGGTCACCGCGCTGAAACCAGGGGCAGAAATCTCAACCCGGTCACCGGCCTTGGCTCGCGGGCGTGTGCCGTCTGCCAGGCAGTCGGTACCCACCATCAGCACGTCGCCGGGTTGCAGCGTCATGAACTCGCCCACGTCGGCCAGCAGCTGTGGGATGCCGCGCATCATCTCCCGCAAATCCAGGGTCTGCATCACCTCATCATTGCGACGAACCGCGACCTGCAGCGCAGCCCAGTCCTGCACCTGGCCCGGTTTGATCTGCTGCGGCAAGCCCAGAAAGCCGTCACGGCAGCGGAACTTGACCGGTGGCCGGTAGTAGCTGGTGTGCGGCACGGTCCAGTCATTCATCAGCACCGCACCCACTACCTGCGCCTGCGCACCGATGACCAGGCCCAGCGTGGCGCCGATGTCGACCTCGCTCACGCCGTCCTGCAACAGCAAGTCCTGTCCGGCGGGGCAGAAAGTGTTGGCGGTCTTCACATACAGCACGGGGGCTTTGGGCGCGGCCTTGTGCGGGTCTTGCGTCATGCGTGCAGACCACAAGTCCCACTCGCGGCGAAAGTTAAGCAAGGTGCCGTACACCGTGCCTTGGGGTAACCAGGGGGTCATCGTTCTTCTTCCTCGGCCAGTTCTTCTGGCGTTTCGATTTCGGGCGCTTCCAGTGCAATCACTTCGTCCAGCAGGGCGTACAGCTGGCCCAGTTTGGTTTTGCCCAGGTGCTGCTCCATCCAGGCGTAGTGCGCCTCGATGGTTTGAGACAGCGCCTGCACTTTGTCGAGCCCCACAGCGGTGGCACGCACCACCGTGCGACGTGCATCCTGCGGGCACTTGTCCCGAACGATCAAGCCATCGCGCTCCATACGCGTGAGTACACCGGTCAAGCTGGGGCCCAACAGGTAAGCTTCACGCGCCACGCGGCCGGTTTCAATGCCTGCAGGATCATCGGCATGCTCGCCCAGAACGCGCAGCACGCGCCACTGCTGGTCGGACAGGCCGTGTTCGCGCAGCCCAGGGCGGGTGTGCGCCATGACGGCTTCGCGCGCTTGCAGCAGCAGGCGCGGCAGGTTGCGGTGGACAAAAGGAATAGGCTTGTTCATTTATTTAACATATTAAATGATTTTACAAACCAACCACATAGTGGGAACCCTTGGGTACGTTCAGAAATGAAAAAAGGCGCCGAAGCGCCTTTTGTTGGGGTGCGAAGCGATCAGTAACCGCCGCCGTAGCCACCGCCGCCTTCGCGACGACCGCCACCGTTACCACGGGGGCCTGCGCCGTAGGGGCTGCGGAAACCGCCGCCACCGTTGTCGCCACCGTAGCCGCCACCGCCTTCACGACGGCCGCCACCAAAACCACCACCACCGTAGCCACCGCCGCCTTCGCGACGACCGCCACCGAAGCCACCGCCACCGCTGCGGGGGGGACGGGGTTCCATCGGACGGGCTTCGTTGACCACGATGTTGCGGCCACCCAGGGCCTGGCCATGCATGCCTTCGATGGCAGCTTGGGCTTCAGCATCACTGCCCATCTCGACAAAGCCGAAACCTTTGGAACGGCCAGTGTCGCGCTCCATCATGACCTTGGCGCTGGTCACAGCACCGAAGGCGGAGAAAGCTTGCTCCAGATCGCCATCACGCACGGAATAGGGCAGGTTGCCCACGTACAGTTTGTTGCCCATTAATGGGACTCCTCAAAACAAAAATACAAGCGATGGAGTTTCCGAAAGCGCATCTAATCCGAGAAAACCCGATGGGAAGCGAAACTGACCTGTTCACCGCAAACACACCCGACCCAAGGGGCCAAGCTTGACCATTATGCGCGAGATTCGTGAATTTTCAACAGGGGGCAATCCCGCAAGCCGCATGAACAGCGGCCTGTGGGCTTTTCCCCACTGTTTTACCAGCTCACTTCGCGGTCAGGAGTAGCACTGATCTTGTGCACGGTCAGGTCAGCACCGTCATATTCCTCTTCCGGGCTGAGCTTCAAACCAAAGACGGCCTTTATCGTGCCGTACACCACGATACCCCCCACGACAGCCCAGACCACGGCCATGGCGGTGCCGATCAGCTGCGCCGTCACATTTACGCCGCCCAGGCCGCCCAATGCCGAGCTGCCAAAGATACCGGCTGCAATGCCGCCCCAGGTTCCACACAGGCCATGAAGGGGCCAAACGCCCAGCACATCGTCAATCTTCCACTTGTTTTGGGTCAAGGTGAACATGCCCACAAACAAAGCGCCCGCCATGGCGCCGACCACCAGCGCGCCCATAGGGTGCATCAGGTCTGAACCCGCACACACCGCCACCAACCCGGCGAGGGGGCCGTTGTGCACAAAACCAGGGTCGTTTTTACCCAGCACCAGCGCGGCCAGGGTACCGCCGACCATGGCCATCAGGGAATTGACCGCGACCAGGCCGGACATTTTGTCCAGGGTCTGGGCGCTCATCACATTGAAGCCGAACCAGCCTACGATCAGGATCCAGGCACCCAGCGCCAAAAACGGAATGTTCGAAGGCGGGTGGGCCGACATGGCACCGTCCTTGCGGTAACGGTTGTAGCGGGCGCCCAACAGCAGCACGGCCGGCAACGCAATCCAGCCCCCCACCGCATGCACCACCACAGAGCCTGCAAAGTCGTGGAACTCGTCACCCGTGAGGGCCTTGATCCAGGCCTGCACGCCAAAGTGCTGATTCCAGGCAATGCCTTCAAAGAAGGGGTACACAAAACCCACCACACAGGCCGTGGCCAGCAACTGGGGCCAGAACTTGGCGCGCTCGGCAATACCGCCGGAGATGATGGCGGGAATGGCTGCAGCAAAGGTCAGCAAAAAGAAGAACTTGACCAGGTCGTAACCATTTTTGGCAGCCAGTTGTTCAGCGCCCACGAAGAAATGCGTACCGTACGCCACGCCATAGCCCACCATGAAATACACCACGGTGGACACCGAAAAATCCACCAGGATTTTGACCAAGGCATTGACCTGGTTCTTTTTGCGAACTGTGCCCAGCTCCAGAAAGGCAAAGCCCGCGTGCATGGCCAGCACCATGATGCCGCCCAGCAAAATAAAGAGCGCATCTGCGCCCTGTTTCAGTGCATCCATTGTCATCCTTTGGATAAATTGATCGTAATTGGTGCAAAACACCGGTTTCAAGCGAATTTGCACCAAATACATGCAATATTCATGCCCCAAATCATGCAAACACCATACAGGTACATGGCGAGGGCTTTACCCCATGCAGTCAATCAAGGATGATGGCGGCATGAATCCATCGCGACGACAACTTTGCCTGCTGCCCTTGGGTGCGAGCTTGCTTTGCCTACCGGCATGGGGCAGCGACTCGGTGGATGAAGGCATCGACTTTGAGGTCCTGGCCGCTCCCCAGGCCACGCGCAGCGGCACCCGGGTAGAAGTGATCGAATTCTTTCGCTACGGCTGCCCTTTCTGTGACAGGCTCGAACCTGTGCTCAAGCGCTGGGCGCAGGAGCGGGAGAAAGACTTTGTGCTGCGCAAAGTCCCGGTGTCCTTCCAAAGTACCACCCATCAACAGCTGCACCTGACCCTGGTACACCTGCAGCAAGAGACACGGCTGGCCCCCCACATTTATGACGCCATCCATCGCCACGCCCGCGCCCTGGACAGCCTGGAAGACATCGTGGATTGGCTGAGTGGGCATCATGTGGATGCCTCCCGCTTCACACAGGCCTGGCAATCCTCTGCTGTCGCTCAGGCACTGACCCAGGCCAACGCCGAAGTCCAAGCCTATGGCGTGAAATTCGTGCCTCAATTTGGCGTCAATGGCCGCTACCTAACGTCTCCCGCCATGGTGGGCGGCGACAACGCTCGTGCCCTGCAAGTGGTGGAAGCACTGGTGCAGCGCGAACAGGCCAAAAAGAAGGGCTGAAGCGCAAAACCGGTATTTACGCTTCACATTTGGAGCGTAAAAGCCTAAAATGCGCTTCATGTACCTCTGGCAATGTCCCCAATGGCCTGAATTTCAGGTCGATCTGGCCGCGCTGCAACCCGCGCTGGCCGCTGCGCGTTATGCGCAAGGCCGGACCATGGGGCTGGCCAGCCACCTGCAACTGATGGACCTGGGCGACCTGCAACTCCAAGGCTGGGCCGACGAAGCCATGGCCACCGCGCAAATCGAAGGCGAAATACTGCAAGTCAATTCGGTGCGGGCCTCCGCAGCGAGGCGCCTGGGGCTGGCGGATGCCAAGGCCGCCGAGCGCGATGCCCGCACCGAAGCCACGCTCGACGTGCTGCAAGCCGCCATCGGGCAAAGCCAGCAGCCTCTGAGCCACGACATGCTGCATGGCTGGCATGCGGCCCTCTTCCCCACCGGGCGCAGCGGCATCCAGAAAATCCGCACCGGCGCCTACCGCGACCATGCCGAATCGATGCAGATCGTCACGCCCCGGCTGGGCAAGCCCGATGTGGTGCATTACCAAGCCCCCAGCTCGGTCGATGTGCCTGCGCACATGACGCAGTTGATCGACTGGTTCAACCACAGCCAAGGCAGAACGGATGGGCTGGTCCGCGCCGCCATCGCTCACCTTTGGTTTGAAGCAGTTCACCCGTTTGAAGACGGCAACGGCCGCGTGGGCCGCGCCTTGAGCGAAATGGCCTTGGCGCAAGACCTGAAAACCGACCAACGCCTTTGGAGCCTGTCGCAACAGATGTGGCTCGACAGAGCGGGCTATTACGCCCAACTGCAAGCTGCCACCGGCCAAGCCAACATGGATGTGACGCCCTGGGTGCAATGGTTTGTGGGCTGTGTGCACAAAGCGGCTGACGCTACCTGGGAGCACATGCAAGCGGCCACGCGCAAAACCCGCTTCTGGGCTGCGCTGCGCGAGCAACACCCGCAACTCACGCCCACGCAGACCAAGGCCATCAACAAACTCTATGACGCCGGCCCCGATGGTTTTGCGGGCGGTATGAGCACTGAGAAATACGTCAACCTGTGCGGCGTCTCACGCGCCACGGCTTACCGCGAACTCACGGCGCTGTGCGAGATGGGGGTGCTGGTGCAGACAGGTGTGGGGCGGGGGACGAGGTATCAACTACAGCCGTCAGCATTAAACGGCTTGTCGCAATCCAAGATGCATCAGGCACCTTCAAAGTAATCCAAGTCAATTTTCTTCAAAACATAGGTCGCCGATTGCGAAACACCAACGTCGAAGTCAATCATCAGACTGGCTAAACGTTGGCCGTCAATCAAAACAACTTTGGTGTCAATGTTTTCAGCGTAGCTCTTGGCCTCTTGGGTATACACAGAGGTAGTGATGAAGACGCCCTTTCGTGCACGTTGCCCTTGAAGAGCTCCGACGAACTTTTGAATTTCAGGTCTCCCTACTGACCCCTGCCAGCGTTTTGCTTGAATAAATATGGTGTCAAGCCCCAGGCGATCTTCTTTGATGATGCCATCAATGCCTCCATCGCCCGACTGCCCAACACGCTCCCCCGCATCTCTCCTAGAACCTCCATAACCCATCTTTACAAGCAGCTCAACAACCAAGTTCTCGAAGAACTCCGGGGAACATTCAAGAATCCGGGTTAGAAGTTCATCAGCCAACTGATTTCGCAGCTCTTGGTGTGCAAGCTCAATGGTTTCTGAAGGAGGTATTTCTACTCCATTGCCGTCAGACTCAACATCATCATTACGTGATGGTTTTGATGCATTTTGGAACGCAACAAATTCCGGAAATTGCTCAAGAAATTTGATGTTGATGTGTGCGGGATGTTGAGCAAGCACCTGTCTGCCGCGTTGTGTAATGACATATACACCGCGTTTTGGAGAGTCAAGAAGACCTGCCTTCTTGAGATAGGTTCGGGCCCAACCAACACGGCTCTTAAAGACTGTCATCTGCCCAGAAGGTAGCAACGCTGTCAGATCTTCAGGCGTCAACTCAAATTTCTTGGCAATTCCTTCTTCGGTATCTTTGGGGGTGTGCTCAGCACCATCCTGCAAATGCAAGAGAAACGGAAGCATGCAAGCCTGAAAATCTGGAACAGCCATAGCAGTACGCAATATAGTTACCGAGACGTCATGGAACGAACTCCAGACACTCGAAAAACGTCAACGGAAATCATCCCAACTTCTTCATCAACAAAGCATTGACCTGCGCCGGATTGGCCTTGCCCTTGCTGGCTTTCATGATCGGGCCAACGAGGCCGTTCAGGGCCTTGGCGTTGCCGGCCTTGAACTCTTCGACGTTCTTGGGGTTGGAAGCCAGCACCTCGTCGATGATCTTTTCCAGCTCGCCGGTATCCTGAATCTGCTTGAGGCCTTTGGCCTCGATGATGGCGTCCACCTCGCCGCCTTCGGTCCACAGCACCTCGAACACCTGACGCGCCGCGTTGTTGCTGATGGTGTTGTCGCTGATGCGACCGATCAGGGCGGCCAGTTGCGCGGCGCTCACCGGCGCCTGCTCGATGCCGATGTCGGCGGCGTTCAGGCGGCGCGAGACTTCGCCCATGATCCAGTTGCTGGCCAGTTTGGGCTGGCCGCAGGCCTTGGCGGCGGCTTCAAAGTAGGCGGCCATGGCCTTGCTCTGGGTGAGCGTGGTGGCGTCGTATTCGGGCAGGGCGTAGTCCTTGACGAAGCGCTCGGCCATCACGCGGGGCAGCTCGGTCATCTCGCCTTTGACGCGCTCGACCCAGTCGCGGCCGATCACCAGCGGCGGCAGGTCGGGGTCCGGAAAGTAGCGGTAGTCGGCCGAGTCTTCCTTGGTGCGCATGGCGCGGGTCTCGCCGGTGTCGGGGTCGAACAGCACCGTGGCCTGCTGGATGGCGCGGCCGTCTTCAATCTCTTCGATCTGCCAGCGCACTTCGTAGTCGATGGCCTGCTGCATGAACTTGAAGGAGTTCAGGTTCTTGATCTCGCGGCGGGTGCCCAGCGGTGCCCCGGGTTTGCGCACCGAGACGTTGGCGTCGCAGCGGAACGAGCCTTCCTGCATATTGCCATCGCAGATGCCGATCCAGGTGACGATCTTGTGCAGCTCTTTGGCGTAGGCCACGGCCTCTTCGCTGGAGCGAATGTCGGGCTCGGTCACGATTTCCAGCAGCGGCGTGCCTGCACGGTTGAGGTCGATGCCGCTTTGGCCAATGAAGTCTTCGTGCAGTGATTTGCCGGCGTCTTCTTCCAGATGCGCACGCACGAGACGGACGGTTTTGCGCACGGTTTCTTTACCTTCTTCGAGGTAGAACGACACCTCGCCGCCCTGCACCACCGGGATCTCGAACTGGCTGATCTGGTAACCCTTGGGCAGGTCGGGGTAGAAGTAGTTCTTGCGCGCAAAGATGCTGCGCTCGGCCACATGCGAATTCACCGCCAGACCGAACTGGATGGCGCGCTCCACGGCGCCTTTGTTCATGACCGGCAGCGTGCCGGGCAGCGCCATGTCGAGTGCGCAGGCCTGCGTGTTTGGCTCGGCGCCAAAGGCCACGCTGGCGCGGCTGAAGATCTTGCTGTTCGTGGACAGCTGGGCATGGGTTTCGAAGCCGATGACGACTTCGTAGCCTTGAACGAGTTTGGCGGTCATATCAAATGCCCTCCGGCTTGCGAAGGTGGAAATCGGTGGCTTGCTGCAGGCGGTGTGCCACGTTCAGCAACTGCGCTTCCTTGAAGTAGTTGCCGATCAGCTGCAGGCCCACGGGCATGTTGTGGGCGCCAAAGCCTGCGGGCACGCTCATGCCGGGCAGGCCGGCCAAAGAGGCGGGCAGCGTGAAAATGTCGGCCAAATAATCGGCCACCGGGTCGTTGGCGTTCTCGCCCAACTTCCAGGCCACGCTGGGTGCGACGGGGCCAGCGATCACATCGCACTGCTGGAAAGCTTGCTGGAAGTCATCGGCAATCATGCGGCGGATTTTTTGCGCCTGCAGGTAATAGGCGTCGTAGTAGCCGTGGCTCAGCACATAGGTGCCGGTCATGATGCGGCGCTTGACCTCGCTGCCAAAACCTTCGGCGCGCGACTTTTTGTACATGCTCTCCAGGTCGGTGTAGTCCTTGGCGCGGTGGCCGAACTTCACGCCGTCAAAGCGGCTCAGGTTGGAGCTGGCTTCGGCGGGGGCGATGATGTAGTACACCGGGATCGACAGCTCGGTGCGCGGCAGGCTGATGGGCACGAGCGTGGCGCCCAATTGGGTCAGTTCGCCTAAGGCACCATCAACAGCAGCGCGCACATCGGCGTGCAAGCCTTCGCCAAAGAACTCTTTCGGGATGCCGATGCGCAGGCCTCTCAAATCAGCGCTCAAAGACTTCGTGAAGTCTTCTGCAGGCACGTCCAGCGAAGTCGAGTCGCGGTCGGCATCCGGGCCGCACATGGCGCTCAGCAAGAGCGCACAGTCCTCGGCGGTGCGGGCCATGGGGCCGCCCTGGTCCAGGCTGGAGGCGTAGGCGATCATGCCGTAGCGACTGGCGCGGCCATAGGTGGGCTTGATGCCGGTGATGCCACAAAAGCTGGCGGGCTGGCGGATCGAGCCGCCGGTGTCGGTGCCAGTGGCCGCAGGCACGATGCGCGCGGCAATGGCCGCAGCGCTGCCGCCCGACGAACCGCCGGGCACGCGAGTCACGTCCCAAGGGTTTTTCACCGGGCCGTAAGCCGAGTTTTCGTTGGCCGAACCCATGGCAAATTCATCGCAGTTGAGTTTGCCCACGGTGACCATGCCAGCATCAGCCAGGCGCTGCACCAGCGTGGCGTCAAACGGCGAGCGGTAGCCTTCGAGCATTTTCGAACCGGCGGTGGTCGGGAAGTCTTTGGTGACAAAGATGTCCTTGTGGCCCAACGGCACGCCCTCCAGCGCACCGGCTTGGCCTGCAGCGATGCGTTCGTCCGCGGCTTTGGCCTGCGCCAGCGTGGCTTCGGGATTCAAGGCCAAAAAACTACCGGTCGTATCTGCTTGGGCACGCGACACAAAATGCTGCGCCACCTCGGTGGCAGAAAAGGTTTTGGCCTTCAGGCCTGCGGCCAGTTCGGCCACGGTCATGTCATGCAATGGCGTCATGGCCTGCCTCACTCGATCACTTTGGGGACCAGGAACAGCCCGCGCTCCACAGCGGGGGCGCTTTGCTGGTTGGCCTCGCGGTTGTTGGGTTCGCTCACCACGTCTTCACGAAGACGCAACTGGACGTCCTGGATCACGGCCACCGGGTGCGGCAGCGGCTCTACGCCTTTTGTATCGACAGCCTGCATGGCTTCGACGATATTGAAAAAACCGTTGATCTGGTCGAGCAGGTGCCCGTTTTCCTCGGGCTTGAGCTCCAGCCGGGCCAGGTTGGCGATCCGGTCAATGTCCTGGGCAGTCAGCGTCATAGTGGTGTGAACTCCAAAGCATTCGTTTCTTTTTCATATCTTCACACTTTGGTCGAGCTATGAAGTGCGCAAGAAACGGGCAATCGGGTATTATCCTGTGTTTAAAGAAGGTGGGCGCGAACCCGCCTCAAACAAAGCTTTTCGTCACCCTGTTTCCGGGCAGATGCCACCTTGACATCCCCCTCTAGGATTTGCGCATGTTTTCCTCATTCCGCCGTTATTTTTCCAGCGATCTGGCCATTGACCTGGGTACCGCCAACACCCTGATTTTTGTGCGTGACAAAGGCATCGTTCTGGATGAGCCTTCCGTCGTGGCCATCCGCCACGAAGGCGGCCCCCAAGGCAAGAAAACCCTGCAGGCTGTGGGCCACGAAGCCAAGGCCATGTTGGGCAAGGTGCCTGGCAACATCGAAGCCATTCGCCCCATGAAGGACGGCGTGATCGCCGACTTCACCGTGACCGAGCAGATGCTCAAGCAGTTCATTCGCATGGTGCATCCGCGCAGCACCTTCCGCCCCAGCCCGCGCATCATCATCTGTGTGCCTTGCGGCTCTACCCAAGTCGAGCGCCGTGCCATCCGTGAATCCGCACTGGGTGCTGGCGCTTCCGAGGTGTATCTGATCGAGGAACCCATGGCCGCAGCCATCGGCGCGGGTCTTCCAGTCGCAGAAGCATCGGGCTCCATGGTGGTCGACATTGGCGGCGGCACCACCGAAGTGGGCGTCATTAGCCTGGGTGGCATGGTCTACAAGGGCAGCGTGCGTGTGGGTGGTGACAAATTTGACGAAGCCATCATCAATTACATCCGTCGCAACTATGGCATGCTGATTGGTGAGCCCACGGCTGAAGCCATCAAGAAAAACATCGGCTCGGCATTCCCGGGCAGCGAAGTCAAGGAGATGGAAGTCAAAGGCCGCAACCTGTCCGAAGGTGTGCCACGCAGCTTCACCATCAGCTCCAACGAGATCCTTGAAGCCCTGACCGACCCGCTCAACAACATCGTCTCAGCCGTCAAGACCGCACTGGAGCAGACCCCGCCCGAGCTGGGTGCCGACATTGCCGAGCGCGGCATGATGCTGACCGGTGGCGGCGCACTGCTGCGCGACCTGGACCGACTGCTGGCAGAAGAAACCGGCTTGCCGGTGCTGGTCGCCGAAGACCCGCTGACCTGTGTGGCGCGCGGCTGCGGCATGGCGCTGGAACGCATGGACAAGCTCGGCAGCATCTTCACTGACGAATAAGGGCTCGGCCCTCTGGTGCGGCCATGCCCCTGGACTCTCTTGATCGCTCCACACCTGCGTTTTTCCGGCAGGGCCTGTCCTCTACGCTCAAGCTGATTTTGCTGGGGGCGTTGTCCATCGGCTTGATGTTTGCCGACCACAGACTCCAGATGTCCCAACCCATTCGCGCAGCTCTCAGCATGGCCTTGATGCCTCTGCAGTGGGCTTCCTTGCTGCCGGGTCGGCTGGTGGATGCCACAGGTCAATATTTCCAGGGCGTTGAATCAGCACAGGACGCGCAACTCAAATACCAGGCGTTGACCATTTCGCAAGCACAGCGCCTTCAACGTGTTGAACAACTTGAAGCCGAAAACACCCTGCTGCGGGAGTTGCTGAGTCTGCAGGCCCAACACCCCACCAACAGCAAAGTGTGCGAGATTCTGTACGGTGTACAAGACCCTTACTCCGAGAAACTGATCATCAACAAGGGCTCCTTGGCAGGCTTGCAGGCCGGATCGGCAGTCATTGATGCACAAGGTGTGGTGGGACAAGTCACACGCACCTACCCCATGCGCAGCGAAGTCACTTTGCTGATCGATCGCAGCCAGCACATCTCCATCATGAACGCACGCACCGGCGTTCGCTACGTGGCCCAGGGCCTTCCCAACTCCATGGGCGGCGCACTGGAGTTGCAATATGTTCCGACCAATGCCGACGATCAAAAAGATGACTTGTTGGTGACCTCTGGCATTGATGGCGTGTTCCCCGCTGGTCTGCATGTCGGGCGCATCTCCATGGTTGATCGCAAGGTCAACTCATCATTTGCCCGCGTACTGGCTTACCCTGCATCTGAGCGCAAAGGTCGTCACGTTCTGGTGATCAGCCCAGCGAGCAAGGAGGCACGATCATGATCATGCCTGCTGGCCGCCAAAAGCTGCTGCTGCCTGTCAACCCCCGCTTCATTGCCTTGAGCCTGTTGCTGGCCCTGTTTGCAAACATGCTGCTGGACCTGCTGCAATGGCCGGGACTACCTGATTTGCTGGGGCTGGTACTGCTGTTCTGGACAGTCCACCAAAACCGCCGCATCGGCATGGTGGTCGGCTTCATATTGGGCTTGCTGATGGATGTTCACCAATCAGCGCTGCTGGGGCACAACGCGCTGGCTTACGTTGGCTTGACTTATCTGGGTTTGCTGATGCAGCGCCGCCTGCTCTGGTTCCCCCTCCAGGAGCAAGCCTTGCAAGTGTTGCCTTTGTTTGTGTTTGCAACCGTCGTCCAGGTGATTGCACGTCTGTTTGCCGGTGACGGCTGGCCAGGCTGGAGCGTGGCTTTCGGACCGGTACTGCAGGCGATTTTGTGGCCCCTGATAGGCAGTCTGCTGCTGGCCCCTCAACGTCGCCCTTACGCGCCTGACAAGATCCGCCCCCTCTGATCAAGGCCATGCGATTCAAACCTCTGGCACGCCTGCGCAACACCGAGCTGGAGTTGCTGCACTTTGACCAACGCATTCGCGTCATGCTTTGGGTGGTGATGCTGTGCTTCGCATTGCTGCTGGCACGGCTGGTGTATCTGCAAATCATCCGTCACGATGACTTGCTCGATCAGGCCGAGAGCAATCGCACCGCCATCATCCCCACCGTGCCACCACGCGGCATGATCCTGGATCGCAACGGCGTGGTGCTGGCACGCAACTACTCCGCTTACACACTGGAGATCACACCCAACAAAGTTGAGGACCTGGCCAGGACGATTGACGAGTTGGCGCAGGTCATCGACATCCAGCCGCGCGATCGGCGCAAATTCAAACGCCTGATGGAGGAGTCAAAAAATTTTGATTCCCTGCCCATTCGCACCCGCTTGAGCGATGAGGAGGTGGCACGCTTTACCGCTCAGCAGTACCGTTTCCCCGGCGTGGAAGTCAAGGCACGTTTGTTCCGGCAGTACCCCTTTGGTGAACTGGCAAGCCACGTCGTGGGCTACATTGGCCGCATCAACAGCCGTGACAAAGAGCGGCTTGAAGAAAGTGACGAAGCCGGCAACTACAGAGGCACACAATACATTGGCAAACTTGGCATAGAGCAAAGTTACGAAGCGCAGCTGCATGGCACCACAGGCGTGCAGGTGGTTGAAACCTCAGCGGGGGGCCGCGCCACAAGACGTTTATCCAGTCATTCCGCCACGCCTGGACAGAACCTGGTACTGAGCCTTGATATCCGCCTTCAGCAACTGGTTGAAGACCTTTTTGGCCAGCGTCGTGGCGCCCTGGTGGCACTGGATCCAAGATCAGGCGAGGTGCTGGCTTTTGTCAGCAAACCCACATTTGACCCCAACTTGTTTGTGGAGGGCATCGACAGCGAGAGCTGGAAAGCTCTTAATGAGTCGATCGATAAACCCTTGCTCAACCGCGCCTTGCGTGGCACCTACCCGCCCGGCTCCACCTACAAACCCTTCATGGCCTTGGGCGCACTGGAAGCGGGCAAACGCAAGCCCGAGCAGATCATTGTGGACAACGGTTCCTGGGTCTATGGTGGGCACACTTTCCGCAGCCATGGCGATGGCGGCCTGGGCCCTGTCAACATGGTGCGCGCTATCGCGCTGTCGAGCAATGTGTATTTCTATGCTCTGGCCAACGACATGGGCGTGGACACGATTCATGACTTCATGAAGCCTCTGGGCTTTGGCCAGATCACTGGCATCGATTTGCCCGGCGAAGTGCGTGGCGTCCTGCCCAGCACCACCTGGAAGCGCAACACCTACAAAAAACCCGAGCAACAGCGCTGGTATGGTGGGGAAACCATCTCCCTGGGGATTGGACAGGGATACAACAACTTCACCATGCTGCAATTGGCCACCGCGACAGCCGCATTGGCCAACGGAGGCACGCAGTACACACCGCGGCTGCTCAAATCCATGCAGGACCCCGTGACACGACAATTCACCAACGCAGCCCCCCCTGAAGCCCGGGAGCTGGGCTACAAACCTGCGCACATCGATGTGGTTCGCAGTGGTTTGGTGGGCGTGGTCAACGAAGGCACTGCCACGCACGTGTTTCGAGGAGCAGGCTATCAAAGCGCTGGAAAGACGGGCACCGCACAAGCTGTCACCATAGGCCAGAAAGAGCATTACAACGCAGCCAAACTGGCCGAACGTCAGCGTGACCACGCCCTGTACATGGCATTTGCGCCTGCCGAGGATCCCAAAATTGTGGTGGCGGTTGTGGTTGAAAACGCAGGCTTCGGGGCCGCCTCAGCTGCCCCGATTGCGCGCCGGGTTTTTGACTATTGGCTGATGAATCAGTACCCCAGCCAAGCCGATATCGAAGCTACGCGCCAAGGGCAATCTTCCGTACCGCTGGGAACCCCCAGAATTGCCTCAGAAGTGGAAATTCAGCACCGAGCCGCCAACAGTGGCAAATAGCCCAAAATCCACAAATTAAATCCAAAACAAGCCAAATTTAAATACAAAGATGTACTCATATACGCCAATTGGCGTATTTACATCCGTTTTTTTGCCTAGAGAATTTTCAATGAATTCTTCTCAACAGGCACATCTTTGTTACATCCCGGCTCCAAATCTCGTCCTTTGTGTATAGCAGTGCTGGCCATGCTGGCCGGCCTTGCACACGGACAAACACTGCCCGAAGTGGTGCGCTATTCGCTGGAGAACTACCCACAGGTGCAAGCTTCGCTGGCCAAGGCACTGGCAGCGGACGCCGAAATCGACAAAGCCCGCAGCGCGCACATGCCGCAGCTGAGCCTGACAGCTTCAAGCAACCATTACGCCAGCGGCCAAAGGCCGGCCTCGCTCAACAGCACCAGCGTGTCGCCCACGGCGAAAGTCAACCTGTGGTCCGGGGGCCGTATTGAGGCTGACGCCGATCGCGCGCGCGCCCTGAGTCGTGCAGCGCACCTGACCAGCCAGGTGACACTGGATGACGTGGCCTTGCTCGCCTGTGAGGCCTACCTCAACTGGGCCAAAACGGCTGACCTTTACCAGCTGGCAGTCAAAAACATGCAACTGCATGCGGAGGTGCTGGAAGACATCCGTGTGATTGCACAAACAGACACCGGACGGCGCATTGATCTGGACCAAGCCAGCGTCCGGCTGGACAACGCCCGGCTGACCCTGCAGCAACGCAAATCCGAACTGGCGCAAGCCATGCAAAAAATGCAGCGCTTCTGGCCTGAAGGTCTGGATGCACGCCCCATCGGGCTGGATGTCACCATGGGTCACGATGGCTACTTCACAGATCTGCCCAATAGCGCAAGCGAGGCTGCGCAAGCCGTTTCTGATGAATTACCCTCGATTGCCCAATATGTACAACAGGTGCAAGCGGCACAAGCCGCTGTGCGCATGGCCAAGGGCTTGTACTGGCCTACGGTGGATCTGGTGACCTCCCGCCAATACAACGAAGCCAGTGCCAAACAAGACTTCTTGACCCAGTTGCAACTGAACATGCCCCTGTACTCCGGGGGCTCAGTCAACGCACAAATCAAGGCGGCCGAACAGCAACTCAAAGCCTCGCAACTGTCACTGGACGAGGCTCGCCTTGTCCAACGCGAGAAAGCCGTCCTGGCCTGGCAAGACTGGGCCGCCACCCGCGTGCGATCTGACGTGGGTGGCACCCAATCGGACGTGGGCGAGAAGGTGGTGGAAGGCTATCGCCAACAGTTCAAGCTGGCCAAGCGCTCTTTGCTGGACCTGCTCAATATTCAGGCCGACAGTTTTGGCTACCGCAGCGCAGCCCTCAGCGCCTTTCATGACGAGCGCATTGCGCGTGCACGCCTGCTGGCCAGCACAGGGCAACTGGCCGCCCGCTTCATGCCCCAAGCAGCCGCCCCTACATCCGCACACACCCCTTCCTGATACCTGTACATGAACACCCCCTCTCCCGCGTTGTCCTCCGTCCCCAGCACAGGTGGGCCTGCGCCAGCGGCGCAGCCTTCCAACCCGGCTGCAGCGCAAAACGACCCTTTGCTGGTGTGTCTTGCCATGCAGGCCAAGCTGCTGGATCGGCCGGTGCACATGCAGGTTCTGCGTGGTGGTTTTGCTCTGGACAGCCGCGGGCGCGTTCCTTTGGCCGCTTATCCCGACATGGCCCACAAGCATGGCCTGGTAGCCGCTTGGTCACGCATTCGCGTGAGCGAGATTCCGGGCTACGTCCTGCCCGTGTTGATGCCCCTGACAGATGGCCGCGCCTGCATACTCAACGCCATTGAAGACGCTGATGCGGTGGTTTACTGGCCGGAAACGGGTCTGCAGGAACAACGTCTATCGATGGCAGAACTGCAGGGCCTGGCCCGCCCTGAGGTGCTGGCCGTTCGCGCCCAAACGCGCAAACACAGCCAGACACTCAACCCACTTGACGGCCCCGCCTTCAACTGGTTCTGGGGTACCTTGTGGCGCTTCAGAGGCTTTTACTATGAGTCCATGCTGGCCACGGTGATTGCCAACGTGCTGACCCTGGCCTCCATCTTCTTCACCATGAACGTCTACAACCGGGTGGTGCCCACGCAGGCTTACACCTCCCTGTGGACACTGGCCATTGGCACCGCCATTGCGGCGCTGCTTGAATTTGTCATGCGCTGGCTCAAGGCCCGCTTGGTGGATCTGGGCGGGAAAAAAGCCGACCTCGCCATCAACGCTACTTTGCTGCGCGAAATCATGTCGATTCGATTGGAGCACCGCCCCCAGTCGGCGGGTATTTTTGCCAGCTCGATGCGCGACTTTGAATCCCTGCGCGACTTCTTCTCTTCAGCCTCCCTGGTCTTGGTCGCCGACCTGCCTTTTGTGCTCATGTTCCTGGCACTGATCGCCATCATTGGCGGTCCGATTGTTCTGTTGCCGGCAATTGCCGTTCCGATTTTGATCATCGCCGGCCTGCTTGCCCAGAAACCCTTGATGCGAGCCATTCGACAGAACATGAAAGAGTCTGGAGACAAACAAAGCGTGCTGGTCGAATCGGTACTCAATATGGAGTTGCTCAAAGCGCACAACGCAGAAAGCTACCTGCAGCGCCGCTGGGAGGCTTCCAACCTGGCTGGCTCCGAGTCCTACAAGCAGATGCGCTCTTTGACCAACCTGATCATGGGCGTGTCCTCCACCATCCAGCAACTGGTGACTGTGGGCATGGTGGTCATGGGCGTCTACATGATTCACGACAACCGGCTCACATTGGGGGGCCTGATTGCCTGCGTCATGCTTGTCAGTCGTGCACTGTCACCGTTGTCAAGCGTGATGTCGCTGGCCTCGCGTTATCAGCAGGCCAAAACTTCGCTCGAAACCCTGGACGGCCTGATGAAGCGCCCACGTGACCGCGCACATGACCGCAACTATCTGACGCCAGAGCAAGTGGAAGGACAGCTGCAAGCGCAAGAACTGGAGTTTGCCTATCCTGCCGAGCACAAGATCCCGGTCATCAAAAAACTGTCGCTGACTGTCCCTGCCGGCCAAAAACTGGCGCTACTGGGTCGCATCGGCAGCGGCAAAAGCACGCTGCTGCGACTGATGGCCGGTCTGTACACGCCTTCAGCGGGCAGCGTCCGCCTTGATGGCATAGAGCTGCAACAGATCGAGCCCAGTGAAGTTCGCCAGCGCATCGGCTACGTTGGACAGGACCCTCAACTGTTCATGGGTACCCTGCGCGAAAACCTGGTGCTCTCTGACAGCTGGATCACGGATGCGCGGATCACCGAGGTGCTCCAGTCTTTGCAAATGTACGAGCTGGTTGCCGCCCATCCCCTGGGACTGGACATGCCGATCAGCGAAGCGGGTGGCGGTCTGTCCGGGGGGCAGCGCCAGCTACTGGCCATCGCTCGCATGATGCTGCGCAACCCGCGCATCGTGTTCATGGATGAACCTACTGCCAGCATGGACCAGAACACAGAAGCCCGCGTGATTGCCGTCATCAAGTCCTGGCTCAAGGACAAGACCCTGCTGGTCTCCACGCACCGTCCACAGTTGCTGGAATGGGTCGATGACATCGCGGTGATCGATGCTGGACAGTGCGTGGCCAACGGACCCAAACAACAAATGATCGAGATGCTCTCCAAAGGCATCGGTGTCAACCAAAGCTCCGCGGCAAGCACGCCTCCCAACGAAGCCACCGTCAGGAAAGCTGCATGAGCACGATCAGCAAATCCAAAATCGGAATGATGACCGTCGAAGACGACGAGCGTCAGGCCAGCCAGATCTTGATCCGGGCGATCGGCATTGCTCTGATACTGGCTTTGGCTTGGGCTGCATTCTTCGAACTCGACGAAATCACCGTCGGACAGGGCAAAGTCATTCCCACCAGCCGAGAACAAATCATCCAGAGCCTCGATTCGGGGGTGCTCAACGAGTTGCTGGTGCGTGAAGGATCGGTCGTCGAAAAAGGGGATGTACTCATCCGTATCGACAGCGCGCGATCAGGCGCAGTCTATCGGGAGGCGCGTGAAAAATACATGGGCCTGCTGGCCTTGTCTTCGCGCCTGAAGGCGGAGGCCTACAACTTGCCTTTGCAGTTCCCCGATGAAATCAAGGCCGAGAAAGACCTGATCCGACAGGAAACGCAGGCCTACGAAGCAAGACGCCGCGCCTTACAGGAATCGCTGCGGGCATTGGACATTTCCATTTCAGCCACCATGCGTGAGCTGGCTCTCACCGCCCCGATGGTGGAAAAAGGAGTCATGTCCGAGGTGGAGTTGCTGCGCCTGCGCCGCCAGCAATCAGAGTTGATGGGGCAGCGCGCCGATCGACAAAACCGTTACATCACGGATGCCAACAACGAGCTGGTTCGCGTGAACACCGAGCTGTCTCAAACCAAGGAAAACGCATCGGCCCGAGAAGATGCCTATCTGCGCACAACCATCACCTCGCCCATGAAAGGGGTTGTGAAAAACGTCCAGATCACGACTGTGGGAGGCGTGATCCAGGCCGGACAACCGATCATGGAGATCGTGCCGACAGATGACGAGATGCTGGTCGAGGCTTATGTCAAACCGGCAGACGTGGCCTTTGTCAAGCAAGGGCAGGCGGCTGTGGTCAAGTTGACTGCCTATGACTTCAATAAATACGGCGGGCTCGATGGCGTGGTGGAATTCATCAGCCCGGATACGCTGCGCAACGAGAAAGATCGTCGTCCGGGCGTTCCGGCCGAACTCCAGGAAGGCCTGTACCGTATTTTGGTTCGCATCAAAAATGCAGGTCAGGTCCGCCATGGGCAAGCTCTCACCCCCACACCCGGCATGACCGCCAGTGTGGAGATCAAGACGGGTCAGAAGACCGTTCTGGAATACATCTTTCATCCTCTGCAAAGTGTCACTACGGCACTTCGGGAACGCTGATCTTTAGCAGGAGACTCGTATGAACAAAACCAATAACACTCCAACGGTCATCAAACCGATTCAGGTTTCGGAACCGGTACCGGAATACCTGAGCACGGCAGAGGCGGCTCGCCTGCTGGGCCTGTCCACCACCTTGGTCCAAACCCTGGTTGATCAAAACGAGCTGGTCGCGTGGAAAACGCGTGGTGGGCACCGTCGTATTTCACGCAAATCGGTGGTCAATTACCAAGGGCATTCGCGCCGCAGTGATGCTCCATCACGAGGAGCACGTACGCATGCCCAGGTGACGCTGGTGTCGGAAAACAGCAAGCTGCTGGACAAGCTCAAAACTGCGATACCCCAATGGAAATTACCCATTTCCGTGAACATGTTCGAGTCCGTGACAGAGGCCCTGCTTGACCTCTCCAATATTCGCCCGGACCTGATGGTCGTCGAACTCAATATGCCGCTGAGCGAGCAACAAAAAACCTTGCAAGCCATTGTGAACTTCAACAGCAAGGGCCTGGGAGCGCTTCCGATTGTGCTGATCACACAGGAACACGAATTGGCCAACAGTGAGGCAGCCCATCAGGCCAACCCGGGAACCATCCAAATCATTCACAAGCCACTCCAGGAAGAGTGGCTCCATGCCTACATGGTCGGAGTCGTTGCAGCATGTCGAATCTATTAAAGCTCATCCCTGATCCTGAACCCCGCCCTTCACGCCGTATGACCATCAAAGGCCAACTCCAGACGCGCCCTTTGTCGCAAGCCAATCAGGAAGCACTGCTTTCGCTTGGCAACCCATCTGCTCCTTCCTCGGATCCACAGGGCCAATGCCTGCGGCAAATGCGTCTGAAACAAGGGAAAAATCCCGCAGAGCTGGCAACACAGGCCTGCATTTCGCTGGCTCAACTCTACGGACTGGAGTCAGGGGCCAACAATTTGTTTTACACCGCAGATTTCGCACTCCAGGCCAAGCGCCGCGTGGCCAGTCTTCTCGGCGAAGATTGGGACACGATCATCGCTCGCCCCGGAGGTGGCATCCAGACAGCCAACTCTAATGTGCGCGCTTTGTTACCCGTGCCTGCGGCGGTGGCTCCTCAGCGCGTGAAAGCCGACAGCACAGATGACGTTGCTGTCCCACGACTGATTTCTGTCTCTGCAGATTGCGAAGTAGAGACGGTGAAAGCAGACGAACCAGTTGACGCAACTTCGCCCCAAGCATCCGCACCCCAAAAACAAGTTGCACAGGGTCCATCAAGCTGGTGGTGGATTTTGGTGTTAACGCTCATTGCTGGCGCAGGCACACAATGGGAGCGCCTGTCACAGATCCTGGCCACTGTTTAAGGCGCTGAGCTTTCGATCGGCCTCAGCCCCCACCACGCTGCGTGGTCAGATCAAACCGGCGCATGAACTGCAAACGAGCCTTGTCATCCGCCTCTTCAAAACGGAACACCATACCCATGCGCGGCAAACGCATCAGGGCAATGGTTCTGGGCGGCAGGACTTTCCACTCGATCTGCAAGCGCCCTCCTCCCTGAAGACGTACCTGCACCGTCTGATCTGAGCATTGCCAATCATGGTCACCCATGGCTTTGGGCAGCCAGGCCAACCACTCGGCTTCGGTGCAGGCCATATCCCGTTCAAATGATGCGGGGTAGTGCGACTGCATAAACTGTTCTCAACGGAACGCCATCATCCACCAGCAATGGGCGGCCAGATGGCCAGCACGTCGCCTTCAGCAAGGACATGCAATGCGCGTTGTTCGGGCGCAATGAAATGTCCGTTGACCAACACCAGGTGAACCAGTTTGGCGGGCAACGCAAACGGCTCGATCACCTGCGCCACCGTTGCACCTTCAGTCACCTGCAAGGGCATTTCGTTGGCCGGACGCACCGATGCCGGAAGGTAGTCTCCCAACGTGGCAAACAACTTGAAAGTGATATTCATGCGCGCATCTTAGCGACGTCGAGTATCCTGCGCACCGCTCCATTGGCCTTGCCCCTGCGCGCATGCCAAATAGGCCTCCATCAACAGAGTGGGGTCTTGCTTGAGCTTGTCTTTCCACTCGCCCAGCCGTACCTGGCCTTCGACCAGGCCGCGCATCACGCCGACATGCTCGGTCCAGCCGACCGAGTTGCAGCCCACCATGATGTCGTCCTTGAACTGAAGGCTCAGGTGGCGGCCAGCGGCTTTGTCGGTCAACTCGGCATGCTCGCCGCCATCCACACCTTGCCAGTTGCCAAAACTGGTGGAGATCAGGCCCAGCGTGTCGAGCACGTTGATCTGCGTCACGCCCTTGAGCGTGGTGTGTTGTCCCACCATGTTGAGCGCAGCCACACGGGCTTGCTCGGCAGCATTGGGCTGGATGGCGCTGACAATCGTTTTGCCGCTGACCATGTCAAAGGCTTCAGCGCAGTCGCCTGCGGCATAAATGCCAGGCACATTGGTCTGCATGCGCTCGTCGGTCAGGATGCCTTGCAAACAGCTGATCCCGCTGTCCTTAAGGAACCCAATGGCCGGACGCACGCCCGTGGCGCTGATGACCAGGTCGGCTTCAATCGTCTGCCCACCCGACAGGCGCACGCGCAGGCCGCTGCCTGAACCGCCGCCCAGGCCCAGCGCGCCAGCAATTTTGCCCACCAGCCCGGCTGGTTCAGAGGCATTTTCAATCGCCTCGACCTTGGCCGAGGTATAGACCTTAACGCCCTTGGCCTCGCACCAATCGCGGATCATGCCACCGGCCATCGGGCCCATCATGCGCGGCACCATGCGGTCACCCATCTCGACCACTGACAACTCCACCCCACGCAGCTTGAGCGCTTCCATGATGATGCAGCCGATGAAGCCGGCACCCATCTGCAACACACGCGCACCAGGCTTGGCCCGTGCAGCAATGGCACGGGCGTCTTCCAGCGTCCAGCAAGTGTGCACGCCCGGCAAGTCCAGACCTGGAATTGGCGGACGCACCGGGTGCGAGCCGGTGGCGATCAGAAGATTGTCAAAGGGCAGCGTTTGGCCCTTGTCCAGCGTCACACTTTTGCCCTTGGCGTCCACCTGGGTGGCGCGCGCCTGCACGATGTCAATGCGCAGGTCGGCAAAGTGCGTGCTGCCCTTGCGCAGCCAGGTGCCCTGCTCGCCTACCTTGCCAATGAGCAGATAGGGAATGGCCATGCGCGAATAAGGCGTTTCGCGCTCGTCGCCCACGACCGTGATGCGGTCTTGGGGACGCTGTTTTCGCAAAGTTTCAGCGGCGATGATGCCAGCCGGGCCGGCACCGAGGATGACGTGGTGAGCCATGGGTCAGATCACAAACCCAGACGCTGCTTGGTCTGCGCCGTCGGGCGGCCTTCGCTGTCCCAGCCGCGCACGTCGTAGTACTTGGGCAGCATCTCGGGCAACTTGCTCACCACACCTTTGCCCGGGCCGGTTTTGGCGGCTTCCGTCAGCAGGCGCTTGGGCAGCGTGTCGTCGGCCTTGGTGAAGCCCGCGGCGTTGTTAAACTCGCGCTCCATGTTCCAGATGCGCTCGCCAATGTGGGCCAGGTGCTCCATGGTGTACTCGTCACCGCAGGCAGCCTGCAATTGCGGGGCCACGTCAGCCAGGGTCCAGGCGAAGCTGGTGAAAATGCAAATGCCTGCCGAGTCGAACGCCGCAGTGGCATCCTGGAAGGCCTTGACCAATTCGGGCTTGCCCTCGCTCTCGACGGGCTCGGTCTTGACCGGAATGCCCAGCACTTCGGAGGCGATGGTGTAGCCACGCAGGTGGCAGGCACCGCGGTTGGAGGTGGCGTAGGCCAGGCCAATGCCCTGGATCACGCGGCCATCATAGGCCGGGAATTCCTGGCCTTTGACGCTCATGGACAGGTCGGGGTGGCCGTACTTGGCCGTGAGGCGCTTGGAGCCCATGCCGATTTCCTTGCCAAAGCCGATGCCTTTGGCCGTCATGTCGGCCAGCTCGCACAGGGCCTTGGCCGAGCCAAAGGGGGCTTGCGTACCGATTTGCTCAGTGGTCAGCACGCCCATCTCGTACAGCTCCATCACAGCGCCCACGGTGGCGCCGAAGCTGATCGGGTCCATGCCTTCTTCGTTGCAAATCAGGTTGGCGTATTGCAGGGCTTCGAGATCATTCACGCCGTTGGCGGCGCCCAGGGCCCAGGCGGCTTCGTATTCGAGGCCACCCGATGCGCCCCAGTACTCGGGCTTGTTCTGCACCGAGAAGTGGCTCTCGTCCATCTTGCTGATGCGGCCACAAGCGATGGTGCAACCGAAGCAGGCCTGGTTGGTGACCAAGTGCTTTTTGCCGTCGGTCTTGCGCGGCGTGGCCATGGCTTCAGCCGAAATGTCCTTGGCGCCTTCAAACTGAACGTCGCGATGGTTGCGGGTGGGCAGCGCGCCGACTTCGTTGATCACGTTCATCAGCACCTGGGTGCCGTAGGTCGGCAGGCCCTGGCCGGTCACGGCGTTGTCGGCCAGTACTTTCTTGGCGGTCTTGGCCGCGGCCATGAAAGCCTTGGGGTCACGGATGTTGCCCACGCCTTTGGTGCCACGCACAGCAATGGCTTTGAGGTTCTTGGAGCCCATGACGGTGCCCACGCCCGAGCGCCCCGCCGCACGGTGCAGGTCGTTCACCACAGCGGCATAGAGCACACCGTTTTCACCGGACTTGCCAATGCTGGAGATGCGCAGCAGCGGGTCCTGGTGCGACTTCTTGAGCATGTCTTCGGTCTGCCACACGCTCTTGCCCCACAAGTGATCGGCGTCGCGCAGCTCGGCGACGTCGTCGCAGATGTAGAGGTAAACCGGCTTGGCCGATTTGCCTTCGAAGATGACCATGTCCCAGCCTGCCATCTTCAGCTCGGCACCCCAGTAGCCGCCCGAGTTGGAACAAGCGATGGCGCCCGTGAGCGGGCCCTTGGTGATGACGGTGTAGCGGCCGCCCGTGGAGGCCATGGTGCCAGTGAGCGGGCCGGTGGCCCAGATGATCTTGTTGTCAGGCGACAGTGGATCGACTTTGGGGTCGATTTCGCTGATGAGGTATTTGCTGCCCAGACCGCGCGAACCGATGTAGGCGCGGGCCCATTCCATGTTCAGCGGTTCGGATTTGACGGTGCCAGCCGTGAGGTTGACGCGGAGGATTTTTCCAGCCCAAGACATGTTGATGCTCCTAGTGGGTGGTGAGAATTAAGCGGCGGAGGGCTGATTGCCCAGCTTGTCGGCCCACTGCTTCATCTTGTCCAAGCCAGTCCAGTTGGCGTCGATGAAGGTGATGGCACCTGTTGGGCAGGCGTCGGCACAGGCCGGGTCCCCACCGCACAGATCGCACTTTTGCACCTTGCCGGTTTCCTGCACATAGTTGATGGTGCCGAAGGGGCAAGAGATGGTGCAGACCTTGCAGCCCACGCAGGTGGCTTCGTTCACCACCTTGGCGCCGGTGACTTTGTCCACAGTGATCGCCTCGACCGGGCAGGCATGCAGACACCAGGCTTCGTCGCACTGGGTGCAGGTGTAGGGCACTTTCTTGCCGGTGTGGTGGAAGTCAAACACCTTGATGCGCGACTTGGCTGTGGCGAATGTGCCGTAGTTCTCGTAAGAACAGGCCATTTCGCACTGCTGGCAACCGGTGCACTTGTCCGGGTTGATGTGCAAAACCTTTTGCATGGATAACTCCTGAAGTGTCTGCACGGGCTATGCAAGCCCCTGCATATGAATGACAATGCCAACCATTGTTGGATGCAAAGCGTGCTCATCGAACCGGACAAACCCTAGGTTTTTGATACCCACACCCAGAAATTCTCAACTTGATACACATGGGCCCACACCACAGCGACCGACTCAGCGCCATCGCGCTGGCCCGCCAAGCCTGGCTGGGACAGCGCAATCCCGGCGCGGCCTCCGTGCCCGCCTGGCTCGGCCGCAGCTGGAACCGCTGCCTGGACATGGGGCTGTCACCCGAGCAGACCGTTGGCTTTGACGCTGTCAGCAAAGCGCAGATGCGCCGCGTGCAAGACGCCAGCCAACCCTTGGTACAAGCCGCACGCCCCGTGCTCGACGAACTGGTGCGTGCCATGGGCAATATTGGCTACTTTGCTATCTTGACCGATGCACAAGGCGTGGTGGTCGATGTTCATGGTCCGGTGGATACTTCAGATCGACGAGCCCAAGTGATTGCACGCATTGGCGTCGACCTGTCAGAACGCGCTATCGGTACCAGCGCCATCAGCGCTGCCCTGAGCGAGCTGCAACCTGTGTGGCTGCACCGCGGCGAGCACTTCTTCAACGACACCAGTGTTTACAGCTGCGCCGGGGCACCGGTGTTCGGGCCCCATGGCGAATGCGCCGGCATGCTCGACCTGACAGGGGTGGACGTGGTCGAACGCCCCGCCCTCAAACACCTGGTACGCCGTTCGGCACGCAGTATTGAAAACCGATGGCTGCTGCAAGCCCCACACGCCTTGTTGCTGCGATTGAACTGGCCCGGCAATGTTCCCGGAGATGACAGCGATGGTTTGCTGACCTTGGACACCGACGGCTATGTTCTCGGCGCCAATCCGACCGCACGGCAAATGCTGGCCATGGATGGCTACGCTGAAAACATGCATGCCAGCGATTTGTTTGCCATGCCTTGGGAAAACCTTTTCGATAGTGCGCACCGCAGCCAAGCCGGCACCGAAGTCCCCATGTGGTCAGGGCTTCGTTTGCTCGCACAGACTCATGCGCCTGGCCACGCCCGGTCAACCGCAAGCACAAGGGTCGACTCCGGAGGCAAGGCACTGCGCGATGTCGAAACCGAGCTGATTCGCCAGGCAGTGAGCCAGGCCAAGGGCAATGTGGCCGAAGCTGCACGCGCCCTGGGCATCAGCCGAGCCACGGTTTACCGCAAGCTCGGTTCATCCAGGCACTGAACGCGCAAATCAGCGCGCAGCGTTGGGAAAAAACAGCTGCTCGCCGCCGATCTTGTAGTCGGCAATCACGCCCTGACCTGCAGCCGAAGTCACCCAATCCACAAATTTCTGCGCCGCGCCTTGTTTGACATGCGGGTGCTTGGCAGGGTTGACCACCATCGCGCCGTATTGATTGAACAGACGCTTGTCGCCCTCCACCAGCACAGCCAGGTCAGCGCGGTTTTTGAAGTTCAGCCAAGTGCCGCGATCGGCCAGCACATAGGCACCAGACGATGCGGCCATGTTCAGCGCAGGGCCCATGCCACAACCACACGCCTTGTAGCCACTGCCTTGCTTGTCGGTCAGGTCGGCCATTTTCCAAAAACGCAGTTCGGCAGCGTGTGTGCCGCTCTTGTCGCCACGGGAGACGAAAGCGGCGTTGCCCGCCGCCACCTTGCCCAGTGCGGCCACGATGTCATTGCCTTTGACGCCTGCGGGATCAGCCTTTGGACCGATGAGCACAAAGTCGTTGTACATGACTTCAAAGCGTTTGAGGCCGTAGCCCTCGGCAATGAATTTTTCCTCGGCCGTCTTGTCGTGCACGAACACCACATCAGCATCGCCGCGACGCGCCATGTCCAGCGCCTGGCCTGTACCCAGCGCCACCACCTTGGTATCCAGGCCTGTGGCCTCTTTGAACTTGGGCAGCAGGTGCGCAAAAAGCCCCGACTGCTCGGTCGAAGTGGTGGAGGAGATGACGATGGACTCGGCACGCGCCCACACACTGGTCAGCGCCACAGCGGCAGCCATCAGACACATAACAAGGCGTCGTGTTTTCATGCGATTTCTCCTTTTAAAAACAAATGGGCGGCCTCGCTGTAGCGGGGTAACTGATCGGGGTTGAAAAAGACATCTACAGGCAGGTCGGCCAGGATGCGTCCATGCTCCAGATACATCACACGGGTCGCCATGCGCTTGACTTGTCCCAGGTTATGGCTGGCCCATACCAAAGTGACAGGACGTTCTGGCGACGTGGCAAAGTCCCAGATCAATTGTTCGACTTCACGCTTGGCATGCGGATCCAGACTGGCCGTGGGTTCATCAAGCAGCAAAACCTGCGGCTGACGCGCCCAGGCCCGTGCCAGCGCCACGCGCTGCAACTGCCCGCCCGAGAGGTGGATGCCTGATTGCTGCGCCAAGTCGGCCAAGCCCACGCGCTCCAGCGCCTGCAAGGCTTGTTGCCGCGCTTGGGCCCAGCTCACGGGTCGCGTGCGATCGAGCCACAGCGACAGCGTCAGGTTGAAACACACCGAACTGCGCAACAGGTGTGGGCGCTGGAACAACATGGCCATGCGGACATCGGACTGTCGTTGCATCTGGCCTTGCGCTATGGGCAAGAGACCATTGAGGGTGCGCAAAAGCGTACTCTTGCCACTGCCGTTGGCACCGATCAGGGCCACGCGTTCACCGGGATGAAAATCCAGCGAGACGCCATGCAAGGCGCTTTGCCCTTGCAACAGAACATGCACATCTTGCAAATGAAAAAGCGCAGTCATGCCCAGGCCTCCTGGGCGGACAGACGATGCCCCTTTCCGCGCCTGCGTATCCAGGCCAACACCGCATTCAGGCACAACACCACTGCCAGCAAGACCAACCCCAGCCCCAAAGCCAAAGGCAAATCGCCCTTGCTGGTTTCCAGGGCAATGGCCGTGGTCATGACGCGGGTAAAGCCTTCGATGTTGCCACCCACAATCATCACCGCGCCCACCTCGGACACCGCGCGACCAAACGCCGTGACAGCGATGGTCAACAAGGTCAAGCGTTCGTCCCAAGCCAGGATCAGGCTGCGCATCCACACACCCGCCCCCAGGGACTGCCACTGCTCGCCGTGTTGCGCGTGTGCGTTTTCTACCGTCTGGCGGGTCAGCGCCATCACCACAGGCAACACCAAAATCACCTGGGCCACCACCATGGCTTTAAAGCTGAACATCCAGCCCAGAAACCCTAACGGCCCGGAGCGCGAGAGCAGCAAATACACCACCAGCCCCACCACCACCGAGGGAAGCGCCAACAAGGTGTTGAGCAACACCAGCACCCATGCACGTCCGGCAAAACGGGCCACAGCCAACCAAGCCCCGGCAGCCATGCCTAGCAGGCAACCGATCACGCTCGAGACCGAGCTCACGCTCAGCGAGCGCCCGACAATCGACCACAACTGGGCATCAAACGAAAGGACAAGATCCAGCGCTGTAGAAACGCTGTCGGTAAAGGTATTCATCAAGGGTTCCGATCCTATAGGAGCAGGCAGGCGGTTTCACTCAGGGTTGTCCGTTATGAATGGTTGTGCATACGTGTGCGCCGGTGTGCCTGCTCAATTCAGGCACACTCCCATCTGTGCAACACATTCAACTGGCTTATGCATGGCAACAAGCGCGTGGCGACGACCCTGCGCGCAGCCCGACCTCGCCCTTGCAAAACCCACTGATGGATTTGCTTCACGCGGTGCGCGCCAGCGGATCCATCTCCGGCGCGGCCAGGGCCATGGGCCTGTCGTATCGGCACGTGTGGGGTGAATTGCATCGCTGGGAAGAAGAACTCGGCCAGGCCCTGATCGTTTGGGAAAAAGGTCAAGCCGCGCGATTGACGGCTTTTGCCGACAAACTGCTGTGGGCCGAACGCCAGGCCCAGGCGCGATTGGCGCCACAAATCAGCGCGCTGCAGGCTGAACTGGAAAAAACCTTTGCTCTCGCTTTTGATCCTGACCAACATTTGCTGACGATGTACGCCAGCCACGACGATGCTTTGGTGTCGCTGCGCAGCCATGCTGCGCAACAAGGCCTGCACCTGGATATGCGTTTTTGCGGCAGCGTCGATGCCATCCGCGCCTTGAACGAAGGTCGCTGCACCATCGCTGGTTTTCATGCGCCGATCCACCCTGCTCCTCACAGCCTGGTGGCGCGCACCTACAAACCATTGCTGCGCACCGGGCAACACAAGATCATCGGCTTTGCCAGCCGGGCTCAAGGCCTGATGGTGCCGGCCGGTAACCCCTTGGGTTTGTCCCAATGGTCCGACTTGCTGCGCCCTGGACTGCATCTGGCCAATCGGACTTTGGGCACAGGTACACGGCTGCTATTGGACGACTGGTTAGACAGTCAAGGCATAGAGGGCCACACCATTGTGGGGTATGACCAGGCCGAACCCTCGCACGCGGCTGTGGCCACACGCATCGCCTCGGGCCAAGCGGATGCCGGGCTGGGCATAGCTGCAGCAGCCCACATGCACGGCTTGGACTTTATTCCCCTGCTGCAAGAACACTACTGGCTGGTGTGCCTGAAGTCTGCGCTGGACACGCCCCCCGTCCAAGCCTTGCGCACGATGGTGGGCAGCTACACCTGGGGCCAGCAGCTGCTACGCCATGCGGGCTACAGCGCGCACCCCCATCCCGGCCAAGTGCAATCACTCAAAGCCCAGCTGCCCTGGTGGTCTTGAAGTGTCAAAATCGCTGCATGAAAGCTCCGAGTCTTCAGTCCATCGCCGAACAGCTGCAGGGGTATGACCCACAAGCCCTGACGGTTGCTCACGTCAATGCCTTTCTGCGCCAGTTGGTAGCGCCCCTGACGCAGACCGAAACGGTCAGCCCCATGCAGGCGCATGGCCGCATCCTGGCCGAAGATGTGATCTCGCCCATCAGCGTGCCCCCCCACGACAACTCAGCCATGGACGGTTACGCTTTTGCCGGCGCGCAGATGTTGGCGGGGCAAGAGACTGTGCTGCGCGTTGTGGGCACAGCCTTGGCGGGTAAGGCCTGGAGCGGCCAGTGCGGCCCGGGTGAGTGCGTGCGCATCATGACTGGCGCCATCATGCCCGTCGGCCTGGACACCGTTGTCCCCCAGGAGTTGGCCCGTGTTGAGAGCGATCAAGTCACCATTGCTGCCGCTTTGCTGGAAACAGGCGAAAACCGTCGCAGACTGGGTGAAGACCTGATGCAAGGTCAACCCGCTTTGCGCGCGGGCATCCGCATGGGGCCGGCAGCGTGCGGTCTGGTGGCGAGTCTGGGTTTGCCATCGGTGAAGGTCTTGCGTCGTCCGCGTGTGGCCTATTTTTCGACGGGCGATGAAATTCTGAGTCTGGGCGAGCCCCAGCGTGAAGGCGCGGTGTACGACAGTAACCGCTACACCGTGTTTGCCATGCTCCAGGCCTTGGGTTGTGAGGTGCTGGACATGGGCGTGGTCAAGGACCAGCCAGAACTACTGGAAGCCGCATTCCGTGATGCTGCCGCTCAAGCCGATGCCATCATCACCAGCGGTGGCGTGAGCGTGGGCGAAGCAGACTACACCAAAGCCATGATGAAAAAGATGGGCGATGTGGCCTTCTGGCGCATTGCCATGCGCCCGGGCCGCCCCATGGCTGTAGGCCGCTTGACCCAAAACGGACGTGATTGCGTGTTGTTCGGCTTGCCCGGTAATCCGGTGGCCGTGATGGTGACCTTCCTGGCTTTTGTACGCCCTGCACTTCAACGCTTGATGGGTTGGGATGCACCTGCACAACCCCTGCTCAAAGCTCGTACCCGCGAAAAGCTGCGCAAAAAACCTGGTCGTACCGAGTATCAACGTGGCATTGTGGAGCGCGACGAAAACGGGGAATTGTGGGTACGCTTGACAGGTAACCAGGGCTCAGGGGTACTCAGCTCCATGGTGCAGGCCAATGGTCTGATCGTTCTGCACCACGAACAACCCACCGCAGAAATCGGTGACTGGGTCGATGTGATGATGTTTGACGGACACCTGTAAGCGCTGGCGCGGCTGGCGGGGATCGAACCCACGACCCTTGGCTTCGGAGGCCAATACTCTATCCACTGAGCTACAGCCGCGTACGGGTCGGGATTATCTCACGGCGCCCTTCTTGCAAGCCTGATAAAAGGCATGACGGCTATAATTTGCGGCTGTTTCGGACAATGTCCGCCCCTTTTTTGTACCCGTCCACAGAGGATGTCATGAGCGATAACCATCAAGATCACGCCCACGAAGCCCACACCGGCCCCATCAAATCCGGTAGCCAGCTGCTTTGGTCCAGCATTGCTGCCTTCGTGATTCCGGTGTTCATCATCATCGGCCTGGTCTATTACGTGACCTCCGGCAACAAGACCGCTGCTGGCAGCACTGACTCCGAGCGTGCTGTTGCCGAACGCATTATGAAAGTGGGCACAGTCGAAATTCGCGATGCCAACCGTCCCCTGCGAGCTGGCGAGGAAGTGTTCAAGGGTCAATGTGCTGCTTGCCATGCAACCGGTGCTGCCGGCGCACCCAAGGTGGGTGATGCTGGCGCTTGGGGCTCTCGCCTGAAGCAAGGCTTTGACACCTTGGTGCAGTCTGCGCTCAAGGGCAAGGGCGCCATGGGTGCTCAAGGCGGTGGCGACTTCAACGACACGGAAATCGCTCGTGCTGTGGCCTACATGGCCAACCAGTCTGGCGGCAAGTTTGAAGAGCCCAAGGCGCCTGCTGCTGAAGCGGCCAAGTAATCTGCCTACATACCCTCAAAAAGCCGGCTGATGCCGGCTTTTTTCTTGCCTGTTGCATGTTCAGCGTCTCACGGCCGGGCTTCGAACAAAACCAAACTGCGCTGGCAAGTTGGCCCAGTGACAATCCTGCACCGTCCAAGCCTTGTGCTCCAAGGCCTGTGCAATACAAGCCACATCTTGTGTGTGCACCAGCCCCAGACCCAACTGCGTCAACAAGTACACGTGGCCCTGCTCGTCTTGCCAGACGGATTGCACCATTGCTGCCAGGCCGGTATGGCTTTGCACAGCACCATCACTGCCCACACGCCAAACCCAGGGCGTGTTTTCCAGCTCCACAAATACCCTCTGCGGGCCGTTCTGAAAATACCAGCGTCCCAGTTCGTCACTGGCGTAGTTGCGCTCGATAAAGGCTTTGAGTTTTTCGTGATCGACGCGCGAACCTTTGGCCTGCATTTGTCCAGACTGAAAGGCTCCCGCCTGTTGCGCAGCAACGTCGCGCATGTGCCAGCGCCCACGGGCATCCAGACCCAACCACCCGTAGCAGTCGGGCACGTTGGGCCACTTGGCCATGGCTTGTCGAACCAGATCATCCATGTGCTTACTCCTGCTGCCCGCTGGCCTGCAACAGCCACTTCCCCACATCGTCAGCCAAGCCCCACACTTGGCCGGGGAAGTAGCCCTGAACAAAGCCCACATGTCCGCCCTGAGCAGGTTGCCAAAGCGTGACCTCAGGGGACACGGCTTGCTGATCGGGCAAGGTCCAAGCGGGTACAAACGGGTCGTTTCTGGCGTTGAGTATCAAGGCTGGCACCGTGATCCCGGTCAAATGCGGCTTGGCCGAGGCTCTCGTCCAATAATCGCGCACATCGGCAAAGCCGTGCACTGGGGCGGTAAAGGCGTCATCAAACGCATACAGATCCTTTGCCTGCAAGGCGCGCTGCAGATCAAACGATTGTGAAAACCTTTTTGCCTTACGCTGCGCCTTGGCTTTCATGGTTTTGAGGAACATGGGGGTATACAACCAGCGATTAAGCCCTTGCCCCAATGCCAAGCCGCTGCCCATCAAGTCCAGCGGCGAACTGATCGAGGCCACGGCATGTACCTTGTTGGATGCGCGTTGACCTTGCAAGCCGGCCCAAAGCATCAACGCATTGCCGCCGAGTGACACACCGGCCGCGAATACTTTGGCTTCTTGGGCGTGCTTCACGACTTGCGCAAGTATCCAGTCAATTTCTGCATGGTCCCCGCTGTGGTACGCGCGTGGCAGATCGTTGTCCTGTCCACTGCAGCCTCGAAAGTGCGGCATCCACAAATTGACCCTCTCAAGCTGAGCCCAACGCCTGAAGGCCTGTGCATAGTGGCTTCGGGAGGAACCCTCCAGCCCATGAAACAGGACCAAGTGAGGTCGGTTTTCGCTGAGAGTCTGCTGGATATCCACATCTATCCAGTCGCCATCGGGCGTTGTCCAGCGCTGGCGTTGCATGGGGGCCAAACGCCCATCATGCGTTCGAGCCAGTTTCGCGCCCCAGATGGTTTGCACATGCCCGCCGGGCAGCCATAAAGCCTGCTGCATCAATGCAGTACGGCGGGCGCTAAGACGGCTGCAGCGATATCACTGGCCGTGCCCGGGCTGGCATGGTGAGCCACCATGCGCCAGCCTTGCGGGGTTTTGTGGAACACATTGGTCACGACCACCCAGGCTTTTTGGGGGCCTGCAGGCGTATGGATGTCAATGCGTTCCACCAGGTGATGAACGGCGCTGGCGAGCGACTCAATCTTGTGGACTTGTTCCGGATGTGCCAGCACCGGACCACGTGCAAACAAAGCTTCAAAGGCCGACCGAATGGCGCCAGAGCCTATCAGGCGCGGTCCGCCTGGGTGCACACACACAATCTCTTCTTCTTCGGCCCAGCAGTTCATCAGCTGCGCGAGATCGCCCTTGTGCAGAGCTTCATAAAAGCTGTGCTCCACATCGTCAGGGCGACCGCCGAGTGCGACATGTCGAAGTTTGGCTTTAGGCATGATCAGATCCTTCGCGTCCCGAAAGCAAAAAACCCCGGCAAGCCGGGGTTCTTGAAAGGGCATAGGCCACTGCAGCTTGCGCTCATCAGTGCTTGCGGTATTTACGCAAGGCAGCCAACTGAGCGGCCAGCACGGCCAGCTCTGCCTGGGCAGTCGCCAGGTCCACTTCGCTTTTGGCATTGCGGATGGCTTCTTCGGCTGCACGCTTGGCTTCGTTGGCTTTTTCTTCGTCCAGGTCCTTGCCGCGAATGGCGGTGTCAGAGAGCACCGTCACGCAATCAGGTTGAACTTCCAGAATGCCGCCGGCCACGAAGACAAACTCTTCGCCGCCGTCTGCCGTTTCGATGCGAACCGAACCGGCCTTGATGCGGGTGATCAGGGGGGTGTGGCGGGGGTAGATACCCAGTTCGCCAGCTTCACCCGGCAGGGCCACAAATCGAGCTTCACCCGAGTAGATGGACTCTTCTGCACTGACCACATCAACGTGGATGGTGTTCATGTTTGCTCCAGTTCAAAAGGGGAAAGTGGTTTCAGCGGTGAGGCGACCGGGGTCGCCTCATCGTTCCGCTTAGGCGACTTTCTTGGCCTTTTCGAAGGCTTCGTCGATGGTGCCGACCATGTAGAAAGCTTGCTCGGGCAGGTGGTCGCACTCGCCGTTCACAATCATCTTGAAACCACGGATGGTTTCGGCCAGAGGCACGTACTTGCCGGGCGAACCGGTGAACACTTCAGCCACGTGGAAGGGCTGGGACAGGAAACGCTGCATCTTGCGAGCGCGTGCCACAACCAGCTTGTCTTCGGGAGCCAGTTCGTCCATACCCAGAATGGCGATGATGTCGCGCAGTTCTTTGTAGCGCTGCAGGGTACCCTGCACGGCGCGGGCGGTACCGTAGTGCTCTTCGCCAACCACGTGCGGGTCCAGCTGACGGCTGGTGGAGTCCAGAGGATCCACAGCGGGGTAGATACCCAGAGCAGCGATGTCACGAGACAGCACAACGGTGGAGTCCAAGTGAGCGAAGGTGGTGGCAGGCGACGGGTCGGTCAAGTCGTCAGCAGGCACGTACACGGCCTGGATGGACGTGATGGAGCCGACTTTGGTCGACGTGATACGTTCTTGCAGACGACCCATTTCTTCGGCCAGCGTCGGCTGGTAGCCCACGGCAGAAGGCATACGACCCAACAGAGCAGACACTTCGGTACCGGCCAGTGTGTAGCGGTAGATGTTGTCCACGAAGAACAGCACGTCACGGCCTTCGTCACGGAAGGATTCAGCGATGGTCAGACCGGTCAGGGCCACGCGCAGACGGTTGCCTGGGGGCTCGTTCATCTGGCCGTACACCATGGCCACTTTGGATTCAGCCAGATTCTCCAGGTTCACAACCCCGGAGTCGGCCATCTCGTGGTAGAAGTCGTTACCTTCACGGGTACGCTCACCCACACCAGCGAACACGGACAAGCCGCTGTGCGCCTTGGCGATGTTGTTGATGAGTTCCATCATGTTCACGGTCTTGCCCACACCGGCGCCACCGAACAGGCCCACCTTGCCGCCTTTGGCGAAGGGGCAGACCAAGTCGATCACTTTGATACCGGTTTCGAGCAGCTCTTGCGAGGGCGACAGTTCGTCGTACGCAGGGGCTTTGCGGTGGATGGGGGCGGTCAGCGCCTGATCCACGGGACCACGTTCGTCGATGGGGTTACCCAGCACGTCCATGATGCGGCCCAGGGTGGCTTTACCCACGGGCACGGTGATGTTGGCGTTGGTGTTGTACACCTGCATGCCGCGACGCAGACCGTCGGACGAGCCCAGCGCAATGGTACGGACGATGCCGTCACCCAGCTGCTGCTGCACTTCCAGGGTCAGGGCGCTGCCGTCCATTTTCAGGGCGTCGTACACCTTGGGCATCTGGTCACGCGGGAATTCGACGTCAACCACGGCGCCGATACATTGAACGATATTGCCTAGAACTTGAGCCATTTTGTTTGCTCCAATATTTGAATCTTGTGAATGCCGTTAAACAGCTGCCGCACCGGCAACGATCTCGGAGAGTTCCTTCGTGATCGCCGCTTGACGCGTCTTGTTGTAAACCAGCTTGAGTTCGGCAATCACATTGCCAGCGTTGTCGGTGGCAGCCTTCATGGCGACCATACGGGCCGATTGCTCGGAAGCCATGTTTTCAGCGACGGCCTGGTAGACCAGCGCTTCCACATAACGCACCAGCAGGTCGTCAATGACGGCCTGTGCATCGGGTTCGTAGATGTAGTCCCACGAATGTTGCGAGCCAGCTTGCTCTTGCATGTCGGCAGCCGACAGGGGCAACAGCTGCTCCACCACGGACTCCTGCTTCATGGTGTTGATGAACTTGGTGTACGAGAGGTACACCGCATTCACTTCACCACGCGTGTAGGCGTCGAGCATCACCTTGACCGGACCGATGAGTCGCTCCAGGTGAGGGGTGTCACCCAGCTGCGTCACGTGCGAAACAACCTTTGCACCCACACGGCCCAGGAAACCATAGCCTTTGTTGCCAATGGCAACGGCTTCGGTACCCATGCCCTGCGCCTGCAGATCGCGGATCTTGTTGGTCACCGCGCGCAGTACGTTGGTGTTCATGCCGCCGCACAAACCTTTGTCCGTGGTCACCACGATGAAGCCAGCGGTCTTGGACTCGTTGGACACCATGAAGGGATGCACGTACTCAGGGTTGGCCTTGCTCAGGTTGGCCGCCACATTACGGATTTTCTCGCTGTAGGGACGAGCAGCACGCATCCGGTCCTGCGCTTTGCGCATTTTGGATGCGGCCACCATTTCCATGGCTTTGGTGATCTTCTTGGTGTTTTCCACCGATTTGATCTTGCCGCGAATTTCCTTGCCTGCTGCCATAAGGGGCTCCTTGGTCAGTCAGGGGGTCAGGCGAAGGTCTTCTTGAACGCTGCAATCGCAGTGTTCAGTTCAGCTTCAGCGTCCTTGTCCATGGCCTTGTCGGCTTCCAGCTTGGTCAGCAGGGCAGCGTGCTTGTCCTTGAGGTAGCCATGCAGGCCGGATTCAAAAGCCAGGACACGGTTGACAGCGATGTCGTCCATGTAGCCTTTGTTCACGGCGAACAGCGTGGCGGCCATCGTGCTGATGGACAGGGGGCTGTACTGAGCCTGCTTGAGCAGTTCGGTCACGCGGGCACCGCGGTCGAGCTGCTTGCGGGTGGCTTCGTCGAGGTCAGAAGCGAACTGCGCGAAAGCTGCCAGTTCACGGTACTGAGCCAGGTCGGTACGGATACCACCGGACAGGTTCTTCACCAGTTTGGTCTGCGCAGCACCACCGACGCGGGACACGGAGATACCGGCGTTGATGGCAGGGCGGATACCGGCGTTGAACAGGCTGGTTTCCAGGAAGATCTGGCCGTCGGTGATGGAGATCACGTTGGTCGGCACGAAAGCAGACACGTCGCCAGCTTGGGTTTCGATGATCGGCAGTGCGGTCAGCGAACCGGTCTTGCCCTTGACTTCACCCTTGGTGAAGGCTTCGACGTAGTCGGCGTTCACGCGGGCTGCGCGCTCGAGCAGACGGCTGTGCAGATAGAACACGTCGCCAGGGTAGGCTTCGCGGCCTGGGGGACGACGCAGCAGCAGCGACACTTGACGGTAAGCCACAGCCTGCTTGGACAGATCGTCATAAACGATCAGGGCGTCCTGGCCACGGTCACGGAAGTATTCGCCCATGGTGCAGCCGGAGTAGGCGGACACGTACTGCATGGCAGCGGATTCGGAGGCGGAAGCGGCCACCACGATGGTGTATTCCATCGCGCCAGCTTGTTCCAAAGCACGCACCACGTTCTTGATCGACGAGGCCTTCTGGCCAATCGCGACGTAAACGCAGGTCATGTTCTGACCCTTCTGGTTGATGATGGCGTCAATGGCCACGGCAGTCTTGCCGGTCTGACGGTCACCAATGATCAGTTCGCGCTGACCACGGCCAACCGGCACCATGGAGTCGATGGACTTCAGGCCGGTTTGCACAGGCTGGTCCACAGATTGACGCGCGATCACACCAGGCGCAACCTTTTCGATCACGTCGGTCATCTTGGCGTTGATCGGGCCTTTGCCGTCGATGGGCTGACCCAGGGCGTTGACCACGCGGCCAATCAGCTCAGGGCCCACGGGCACTTCCAGAATACGACCCGTGCACTTGACGGTATCGCCTTCGGAGATGTGCTCGTATTCACCCAAAATCACGGCGCCAACAGAGTCGCGCTCGAGGTTCAGGGCCAGGCCGTAGGTCACCACGCCGTCTTTGGTGGCGGGGAATTCCAGCATTTCGCCTTGCATCACGTCAGACAGGCCGTGCACGCGCACGATACCGTCAGTCACGGACACCACGGTGCCTTGATTGCGGATGTCGGCGTTGGCGGCCAGGCCTTCGATGCGGCTCTTGATCAGCTCAGAAATTTCTGCGGAATTGAGTTGCATGACTCTTTCCTTCTTTCCTTAAATTAGTCCGGTCTCGCGCCGCATCAAGCGGTGAGCGCCGCTTTCATTTGTTCCAGTCGTGCCTTGACGGAGGTGTCTAGCACCTCGTCGCCCACCACCACACGGATGCCGCCAATGAGCGAGTCGTCCTGTTGGACGCTCACATTGAGCTTGCGGCCAAAACGCTTTTCCAGCGTCGGCTCAAGCTCTTTCAGGGCGGCAGCATCGAGGGCAAATGCACTGTAGACCACTGCGTCAGCAGTGCCCGACTGGGCATTCACGAGCGCCCGGAACTGCTGCGCAACCACGGGCAAGACGCTCAGGCGTCGGTTTTCGATCACCAGGCGCAGGAAGTTTTTCCCGGCTTCAGGCAGTGCCACAGCTTTTTGCACCACGCCCGAAACCAGATCAAACACCTGCTCGTCGGTCACCTTGGGGTTGTCTGCGAACTGCAACAGCTGAGCATTGCTGCTCACGGCTGCGAGTTCGTCCAGCCAGGAGGCCGTGCCTGCGAGATCAGATGCCTGCGCCTTGAACAGCGCTTCGGCATAGGGTCGGGCGATGGTAGCAAGTTCTGCCATGGTCTATATCTCTGGCTGGGGCTGTTTACAGCTCGGTTTTCAAGCGGCTCAGCAGATCAGCGTGAACGCCAGCGTTGACTTCCTTGCGGAGAATCTGCTCGGCGCCTTTGACTGCCAGGATGGCGACCTGCTCACGCAGAGATTCGCGCACCTGAACAGCCTGCTGCTCGGCTTCAGCCTTTGCAGCAGCGATGATCTTGTTGCCTTCTTCGGTGGCACGCGCCTTGGCATCATCAACGATACCTTGGGCACGGCGCTCGGCATCAGCCAGGCGCGAAGCCGTCTCATTGCGGGACTGGGCCAGCTCGGACTCCACACGCGCATTGGCGTTGGCGAGTTCGGCTTTGGCTTTGTCGGCGGCAGCGAGACCGTCAGCGATTTTCTGGGCCCGCTCGTCCAGCGCTTTGGTGATCGGGGGCCACACGAATTTCATCGTGAACCACACCAGGATCGCAAAAACGATGGCCTGCAGGAACAGGGTTGCGTTGATATTCACGGTTCAGTCCTTCCTTGAAGTGAAGGGAGACCCGTCAATTAAGCCAAAACGAAGGGGTTGGCGAAGGCGAACAGCAGAGCGATAGCCACGCCGATCAGGAAGGCAGCGTCGATCAGACCAGCCAAAATGAACATCTTGGTTTGCAGTTCGTTCATCAGCTCAGGTTGACGAGCAGAAGATTCCAGGAACTTGCCGCCCATCAGTGCGATACCGATGGAAGCGCCGATAGCGCCCAGACCAACGATCAAACCACAAGCCAGTGCAACGAGGCCGAGAATGTTTTCCATGAGATGCTCCTAAAAGTTGAGTGGAAAAGAAAAGAAAAGCGTTTTCAGTTGAAGAATTTCATCAGTGTGCGTCGTGCGCCTGACCGGTGTAGATCAGCGTCAACATCATAAAGATGAAGGCTTGCAGGGTGATGACCAGGATGTGGAACAGGGTCCACACAGTGCCCGCAACGACATGACCAATGGCCAGGCCGATGCCGGTGGCGGACAGGGCCCAGCCACCACCCATCAGGGCGATCAGCATGAACACCAGTTCACCTGCAAACATGTTGCCGAACAGTCGCATGCCGTGCGAAACCGTCTTGGCAAGGTATTCGATCATCTGCATCAGGAAGTTGACCGGATACAGAGCCCAGTGGTCACCAAAGGGGGCTGCAATCAACTCGTGCGCCCAGCCACCCAGACCTTTGATCTTGATGTTGTACACCAGACACACAAACAGCACCGAGCACGACAGACCCAGGGTTGTCGAAAGGTCGGCAGTGGGCACCACACGCATGTAATCCTTGAAACCCAGGGCCGGGCCAGCGGTGTGCCAGAACTGGGGGATCAGGTCGACAGGCAGCATGTCCATGGCGTTCATCAGGAAGATCCAGACGAACACCGTGAGCGCCAGAGGAGAAATGAGTTTGCGGCTCTTGGCGTTATGAATCACGCCTTTGGCCTGGTTTTCCACCATTTCGGACAGGATTTCGACAGCTGCCTGGAAACGCCCCGGAACACCCGAGGTGGCTTTTCTGGCTGCCATCCACAACACCAGGCATCCGAAAAAGCCCAGAACCACAGAGAAAAACAAGGAGTCAAAGTTGAACAGACTGAAGTCAACGATGCTGGTCTGCTTCACGCTCTGGAAAGAAAAATCTTTCTGCAAGTGCTGCAGGTGGTGCTGGATGTACTCTCCAGCGGTGGGGCCATGTGCGCCAGCGGTTTCAGCAGACATAAATCACCAATCCAGTTTTCAAATTCGTTCACGTGTTCTGCGACGCCACCAGCCCAAAGCCATGACCATCCAGGACACCTTCATTGACAACACAAAGCCGGCCAGCAAGGCCAACCAGCTCAGCTGCGAAATCACCCACGGCGAGGCCACCAGGAGCATCACCGTCAAAAGAATCTTGACCAGCTCCCACACAAACAAGCCGGCCAAAGCCGCACCCGCTTGCACCAGACGCATTTGCCGAGCCCAGGCTCGAGCAAACACCGCCGAAGGCAGCACCACCGCCACCACCCCCCAGGCCACAGACGACACCAGTCGCCACTGACCACTGACCACAGCGACTGCAGCTGCCAGCAACATGCCAGCGCCCGCCTGCCATGCGACCACCTTCCAGACATCAACCTTGGGTTGATTGGCGCGCCAAGCGGCGGCCTGATCGGGGGTCAAGGGCTTGAATTGCGGCTCAAGATCCTTATTTACATCATCGTCTTCCCACATTTCTGGGGGAGCAGCACGACCCGTAGGACTTGCCTGTAGATGAGATTCCTCCGGAATTTTCACCATGACAAATTACAACCAGGTTACGCGTACGCGACAATTTGCAAAGCTCTTCATTATACGTAGAAACCCGAAAATGCGGGGCTTTTTTCTGCGCCTATCGAAAACACAAGCCCGGTCACACACTGCGACAATAGACCCCCTCTGATTACTCGCTTGGGAGCTGACGTGTACGAAACCATCAAATGGCTGCATTTGGCCGGCGCCATCATCTGGATGGGCGGCATGGCCTTTGTCCTCTGGGCGCTACGCCCAAGCCTGGGCGGCTTGGCCCCTGATGTCCGCGTCACCTTGATGGGGCGTGTGCTCTCACGTTTTTTTGGCCTTGTCTGGGCCTGTATCGCATTGCTGCTGGCTTCAGGGTTCTGGATGCTCCTGAGCGCAGACATGCGCCTGGCGCCCAAAGGCTGGCACGCCATGAGCGGGTTGGGCCTGCTGATGTGCCTGATTTTTGCGCACATCTGGTTCGCCCCGTACCGCCAGCTGCGCCGCGCTCTTGCACAGGCCGACTGGGCACAAGCAGGTCAGGCCCTGACACGCATTCACCCCCTGGTTGTGACCAACTTCTGTCTGGGCTGGTTGGCCATAGCCGCCGTCATCATCTGGCGCTGAACACCATGAATACACCTATTGCCCCCGCCGATTCGCTGATCGAATACCCCTGCGTCTTTCCCATCAAGGTCATGGGCGCCATGGCCGAAGGCTTTGCCCAGACCCTGGCCGAGCTGGCTTTGGAGTTTGACCCCGCCTTTGACGCCGCCAGCATGGAGCTGCGTCCCAGCAAAGGCGGCAACTACCTGGGCGTGACGCTGCACATCAACGCCACCAGCCGTGAACAGCTCGACAGCCTGTATTTGCGCCTGAGCTCGCACCCCATGGTCAAGGTCGTCTTGTAATGCAAGTGCGCGTGCTGGGCCAGGCGCCTTACCTGCCCACCTACGAGGCCATGCAGGCCTTCAGCGCCGAGCGCGCCGACGACACGCCCGACGAGCTGTGGTTGTGCGAGCACCCCCCCGTCTTTACCCAAGGCTTGGCCGGACAGGCCGGGCACGTGCTGAGTCCGGGCGACGTTCCCGTGGTGCAAACCAACCGCGGGGGCCAGGTCACTTACCATGGGCCCGGCCAAGTCATGGCCTACCCGCTGCTGGACCTTCGCAGACGGGGTTACTTCGTCAAGGAATACGTCTACAAGCTGGAGGAGTCCGTCATCCGCACCTTGGCCCACTTTGGCGTGACTGGGCACCGTGTGAGCGGCGCACCGGGCATCTATGTGCGCTTGGAGGACCCCTTCAGCCACGCCGCCCTGACTGGCCCGCAACATCCTGCCGACCCGTTTCGCGGCTTGGGCAAAATCAGTGCATTGGGCATCAAGGTCAGCCGCCATTGCACTTACCACGGTCTGGCGCTGAACGTGGCCATGGATCTGGAACCCTTCTCGCGTATCAACCCTTGCGGCTATGCCGGGCTTCAAACCGTGGATCTTTCTACAATTGGCGTTCAGACCACCTGGCAAGAAGCTGCGCAGGTGCTGGCCACCGAACTCACCACACGATTGTGAGCCAGGCGCTCACACAACAGGCACAACCATGAGCAACACCACACCCGAACGCAACGTCGTGCGCGAAGCACAAACGCTCGAGAACTACGACCCGCTGGCCAAGCAAAAAGCCGCTGCCAAACTTTCGCGCATTCCGGTCAAGGTCGAACAGGCCGAAGTGCTCAAGAAGCCCGAGTGGATCCGCGTCAAGGCCGGCTCGCCCACCACGCGCTTCTACGAGATCAAGGACATCCTGCGCAGCAACAAGCTGGTGACGGTGTGCGAAGAAGCCAGCTGCCCCAACATCGGCGAATGTTTTGGCAAAGGCACGGCCACCTTCATGATCATGGGCGACAAGTGCACCCGCCGCTGCCCGTTCTGCGACGTGGGCCATGGCCGACCCGACCCGCTGGACACGCAAGAGCCCGAGAACCTGGCGCAAACCATCGCCAAACTCAAGCTCAACTACGTGGTCATCACCAGCGTGGACCGTGACGACCTGCGCGACGGCGGCGCCGACCATTACGTCCAGTGCATCACCCGCACACGGGAGTTGTCACCCAGGACGCAGATTGAAGTTCTGGTGCCCGACTTCCGCGGTCGCCTGGACAAGGCGCTCGACATCATGGCGGGCGGCCTGCCAGACGTGATGAACCACAACCTGGAAACCGTGCCGCGCCTGTACAAAGAGGCACGTCCAGGAGCTGACTACCTGCACTCCCTGAAATTGCTCAAGGACTTCAAGGCGCGTTTTCCGAACATCCCGACCAAGAGCGGCCTGATGGTCGGCCTGGGCGAAACCGATGAAGAGATTCTGGAAGTCATGCGCGACATGCGCGCGCACGACATCGACATGCTCACCATTGGCCAGTACCTGGCCCCCAGCAACAGCCACCTGCCGGTACGCCGCTATGTGCATCCCGACACCTTCAAGATGTTTGAAGAAAAAGCCTACGAAATGGGCTTCACGCACGCAGCGGTAGGCGCGATGGTGCGCTCCAGCTACCATGCGGATCAGCAGGCGCATGGCGTGTTGCCCGCGAAAACCTGAAGCACTTCAAGCCTGCGCCGGGTCGAGGCTCTCGAAGGCTTTCACGGCCTCGGCGGCATACATCAGCGCAGGGCCACCGCCCATGTAAACGCACACGGCCAGCATTTCATCGAGCTCCTGACGGGTGCACCCGAGGCGGTGCAAAGCTTTGACGTGAAAACCAATGCATCCCGAGCAATGCTGTGTCACGCCAATAGCCAATGCAATCAACTCCTTGTTCTTTTCGCTGACGGCGCCCTCGGCCATCGCCGCCTTGGCCAACTGGCCAAAACCCATCATGGCTTCGGATTGAGATTTGCGAAACGGACCCAGGCAGGTGTTGATGTTCTGCATCAGACCAGAATGGTCAAAAGTGCTCATATGATTTACTCCTCGATTTGACATTCAAAAACAGCATGCCGAACGCGCAACTCCTCGCCTTGGGCGCCATCTTGTTGTGGGCGAGCTTGGCTCCATTGGGGGTTCAGCTGGCTCACCTGCCACCGTTTTGGCTGACAGGCGTTGCGCTGCTCATTGGTAGTGTGCTTGCACTGCCCCTGTCCAGATTTGATCCGCGTCAATGGCGCGTTCCCCTGAGCACGTTGGCCATGGGGGTGTATGGGCTGTTCGGGTTTCACTTTCTGCTGTTCATCGCCTTGCGCTACGCGCCGCCCGTGCAGGCCAACCTGGTCAACTACCTGTGGCCGCTGGGCATTGTGGTCATGGCGCCTCTGTTCCTGCCGGATGCCGTGCTGCGCAAACAACACGTCCTCGCTGCACTCATGGGCTTCGCAGGTGCTGCGCTGGCCATCACCGGGGGTCGGAGTCTGTCGGCCGAATGGGCCTGGGGTTATGTGCCCGCGCTGGGCTCAGCCTTTATCTGGGCCAGTTATTCACTGTTGACGCGCCGAGTTGCGCACTTTCCCACTTCAGCCATTGGCGGCTTTGCGTTTGTGTCAGGTTTGTTGGCACTGCTCTGCCATGTGCTTTGGGAGCCCTCTGTGCAGCCCAGCACAACCGACTGGCTGCTGGTCGCTGCCATGGGCTTAGGTCCATTAGGTGGCGCTTTCTTTTTATGGGACGCGGCCCTCAAACGAGGCAATGCGCAACACATCGGGCTGCTCAGTTTTCTCACGCCCTTGCTGTCTACCGTCTTGCTGCTGTGGCTTCGCGGTCAAGCCCTGAGCTGGCCGATTGCTCTGGCAGCGGTGCTGATTGTGGGCGCAGCCTTTGTGGGGCAACGCCACTGATCAGGCCTGTTCGGCCAGCACAGCAGCAGGATCTTCGCTGTCCATCACACGCTGCGCCCACTCGGCGAGTTTGGTCGTGTCGGCACGCAGCACCTGCTGTTTGACAAGCAGGATTTGTGAAGGGTGCATGGAAAAACTGCGCAGCCCCAAGCCCAGCAGCAAGCGTGTCATGCCCACATCGCCCGCCATTTCGCCGCAAACGGACACCGACTTTCCCTGCCGACGGGATTCGGCAATCGTATCGGCCACCAGGCGCAGCACAGCAGGGTGCAAAGGGTCATACAGATGGGCCACCGATTCATCGGCCCGGTCAATGGCCAGGGTGTACTGAATCAGGTCATTGGTCCCGATCGACAGGAAGTCAAAATAGCGCAGGAACATGCGCACGGATAACGCAGCGGCTGGCACTTCGATCATGGCGCCCACCTGAACGGCCCCATAGGCGACCGCCCTGCGATCGAGCTCCTGACGCGCTTGCTCAAGCAAGGCCAGCGTCTGACGGATTTCGCTGTGGTGAGCCAGCATGGGCACCAACATATTGACTTTGCCGTGCGCTGCAGCGCGCAAAATGGCGCGCAGCTGGGTCAGGAACATGGACGGGTCCGCCAGACTCCAGCGAATGGCTCGCAAGCCCAGCGCCGGGTTCAGATGCGCTGCATCGTGACGCGCTTCGTCCAAAGGCTTGTCAGCGCCGACGTCCACGGTGCGGATAGTGACGGGCATGCCTTTCATGCCCTCGACGGCACGCTTGTAGGCCTCGTATTGCTCGTCTTCGCCAGGCAGGTTGCCTTGGCGCCCCATGAACAAAAACTCACTGCGAAACAAACCCACGCCCACCGAGCCCACCTGCACCACGGCATCTGTATCTTCAGGCATTTCGATATTGGACAAGAGTTCGATGCGTTCGCCGTCCAGCGTCACCGCAGGCGTGTGCTTCAGGCGCGACAACCGCTCCCGCTCCAGGGCACCCTGGCGCTGCTTGAAGCCATACTCAGCCAACACAATGGGCGAGGGATCCACGATGACCACGCCCGCGTCGCCATCAATGATGATCCAGTCGTCTTGGCGAATCAATTGACTGGCTGTGCGCGTCCCCACCACAGCGGGAATGTCGAGGCTACGCGCAACGATGGCCGTGTGCGAAGTTTTACCCCCCACATCGGTCACAAAGCCAGCAAACACGCTTTGCTTGAACTGCAGCATGTCCGCAGGTGACAAATCGTGGGCCACAAGCACCAACGGCACATCCATGGTGTCATCGAGCTGCAACTCTTGCTGCGGACGCACAGCACGACGGGGTTGCGTGACCGGCGAGACGCTGCCTTTGAGGCAAAACAAGACGCGCTCTGCGACCTGCTCCATGTCTGCGATGCGTTCGCGCAGATAGGGGTCTTCCATCTCGTCGAATTGCCGGGCAATCACTTCGAGCTGACTGGTCACCGCCCACTCGGCGTTGTAGAAACGCTCTTCAATCCACTGGCGCACGCCTGCCGTCAGCTCCATGTCCTGCAGCAGCATCAAGTGCACATCGAGCAACGCCGTCAATTCGTGCGGCGCATCCTTGGGCATGTCTTTCTGCAGTTTTTGCAGCTCTTGCACCACCTCGTCGCGGGCGCGACGCAAGCGATCAATTTCTGCAGGAACCTGCTCGGGCTCAATGAAATAGTGAGCCACATCCACCCGACTGGACGCGACCAGCACCGCGCGGCCAATGGCCACACCACGCGCCACCGCCAATCCATGGATGCTGAATGTCATGCTTACTGTCCTTCGCCGAACTTGTCTTCGAACAAGGCCAGCAACTGCGCCAACGCTTCGTCTTCCTGCTCGCCCAGAGTTTCGAGCTGGACCTCACTGCCCAACCCAGCTGCCAGCATCATGACGCCCATGATGCTTTTGGCGTTCACGCGGCGGGAACCCTTGCTGATCCATACCTCACAAGGAAAACTGCCCGCCAGTTTGGTGAGCTTGGCCGAGGCGCGGGCATGCAAGCCCAGTTTATTGCTGATGGTCGTGGTGGCTTGGGCCATGTTTTTTTCCTGTCTGATTCTGCGGGGCCGTGCTGCCCACACTCATGATGCCTTGCGTTCCACCTGACTGCGCACGCGCCACCAGCGCCTCCAGGCTTTCATGCCGATAACAAACGCTGCGCAGCAGCATGGGCAGGTTGACCCCCGCCACAAGCCGGGTGTGCACGCCATCGTTGAGTTGCTGCGCCACATTGCAGGGCGTGGCACCAAACACATCACTGAGAATGAGTATGGCCTCGACATCCCAATCGTTGGCCAGCTGACGAGCGCGCAGCAAGGTCTCTTCGGGCGCCTCTTTGGCAGGCACATCCAGCGCACGCACCCCCTGCGCACTGTCAGGGAAGACATGCAACACACAGTCCAGCAACGCTTGGGCCAAAGGGGAGTGGGCAATGATCAGAATGCCGTTCATGGGGCTCATTATCAGCTCAGATCAGCGCGACGCGATCGCATCGAACAAGGTTGCTGCAGGCTCCTCGCTACGCTTGTCTGAATAGACCACGGCGTGCACGATGTGCATGTGCTCAGCTTGCGCAAAAGCTCCCCACACCGCCTGCATCTGCACCGGGCGTCCATCAGGACGTTGGCCCAGGGCTTGCACCCGTTCGCTCGCCGGCAGGGCCATCATGCCGCTCTTGCTCCACGGCTGACGCACATCAACACGGGCACGCGCATTGTCCAAGGTGATGTTTTGCCAACCGAGCAAGATCGCGTTGGCATCTGCCCCTTGAGGTAGTTGCGCCGTCATGACGGCCACCATGCTGTGGTCCAACTCACACCCGGCAACGTGCAGATCCACACTGCTGGCGCCCATGGTCACACGTCGGGTGGTCCGGTCAGGCTTGCAAGGCAGCTGCACTTTGAGCGTACTGCCCTCAAAACCCACACTGCGCCAATCCATTTCGGGGCTACAAGCCGTTAATGCCAACACCGCCAACAACAGGCTCGCGAGACGGCTTGGGAAAGAAATTTTGCTCATCATGTGATTATCGCGACAGCCAGACCCAAGGCAATTGGTCACAATGCCAACATGAATGCATTAGATGGAATTCGGGTCCTGGACCTTTCACGCGTGCTGGCTGGACCCTGGTGCACGCAAACTCTGGCTGACCTGGGCGCTGACGTCATCAAGGTCGAGCGCCCTGGCGCTGGCGACGACACGCGCGGCTGGGGGCCGCCTTTCATGCCGGACGCACAAGGGCGGGATACACAAGATGCCGCCTACTTTTTAAGCTGCAACCGCAACAAACGATCGTTGACCTGCGATATTTCGCAAGCCGAAGGCCAAGCCATCATCCGTGCTTTGGTGCCGCATTGCGATGTGTTCATTGAAAACTTCAAGGTGGGCGATATGGCCCGTTACGGGCTGGACTATGCGAGCTTGCGTGACCTCAACCCCAAGCTGGTCTACTGCAGCGTGACGGGTTTTGGTCAAGAAGGCCCTTATAAAGACCGAGCAGGTTACGACTACGCCATTCAAGGCATGGGCGGGTTGATGAGCATCACCGGTGAGCGTGACGATTTAGGCGGCGGCCCCCAAAAAGTAGGCGTGGCTGTGGCCGACTTGTTCACCGGCATGTACGCCTCTGTGGCGATTTTGGCAGCACTGCGCCATGCCGAACGTACCGGCGAAGGTCAGTACCTGGACATGGCCTTGCTGGATGTACAAGTGGCGATGCTGGCAAATATGGGCGCCAACTACCTCGTGGGCAACAAGGTGCCCACACGGGCGGGCAATGCCCACGCCAACATCGTGCCTTATCAGGTGTTTGAAGTCGCCCCTGCTCATGATGCAGCGCCTGAAGCCAAAGACCACATCATTGTGGCCGTGGGCAACGATGGACAATTCGCCAAATTCTGCACCGTCATCCAGTGTCCCGAACTGGCACAGGACCCCCGCTACACCACCAATGCAGAGCGGGTTCGCCACCGCGAGATCCTGGTGCCCTTGCTACAAGAACGCTTGCTCACGCGCAGCAAGGCCGATTGGCTGACGGCGTTGGAAGCGGCCAAGGTCCCTTGTGGTGCCATCAACCGCTTGGACGAAGTCTTCAACGACCCGCAAGTACAGGCACGCGCCATGGTCGACCGGTGGAACCACCCGCAGCAGCCCGACCTGTGCTTGGTCGCCAGCCCGATTCATATGAGCAAGACCCCGGTGCGCAAGGATCTGTGCCCTCCCCAGTTGGGCCAGCACACGACACAGGTGTTGGGCGATTTGCTTGGACAATCTCCCGAGGCCATGCAAGCCCTTCGGGACAAAGGGATTATCTGAAGCGTAAACTCGATCACATGATGCTGATTTCTCGTCTCTTGAACCGTCGCGGCTGGGGTTTGTTGGCGCTGGGTGTGCTGACTGCTGGTTTGACCGCATGCTCTTCGGACAAAGCGCCCGTATCGAACTTTGTGCTCCTGGACGGCAGCCGCTTGAGCACCGAACAACTGCAAGGCAAAGTGGCCTTGATCAATTTCTGGGCCACCAGCTGCACCACCTGTGTCGCCGAAATGCCCGAACTGATCGACACTTACAAGCAATTCAAAGACCAGGGCTTTGAGACCATTGCAGTCGCCATGAGTTACGACCCACCAAGCTATGTGGTCAACTTCGCGCAAACGCGGCAGTTGCCGTTCAAGGTGGCGATCGACAACACCGGGGCTGTAGCCAAGGCTTGGGGCGGTATTGAGCTCACCCCCACCACATTTTTGATCGATAAACACGGCGCCATCGTCAAGCGCTATGTGGGTCCGCCCGACTTCAAGGAACTGCACCAGTTGCTGGCGCAGCTCCTCAAGGCCTGATCAGCCGGCTGATCACTTGTCCCTGAACTGGTCGTGACAGGCCTTGCAAGTGCCGGCTGTGGCGCTGAAGGCTTTTTTCACGGCATCGAGGTTGCCGGTCTTGGCGGCCACACGCAGGTTCTCTGATTCTTTGACCAGCTTCTCGGCCGCTTCCTTGAACTTGGCGGGTTGCTCCCAAATGGCCGCTTTGGCCTTGGTCTCGGGCACCATGTCTGTACCGTCGCCAAAAGCGGCCCATGGTAACTTGGCCAGCATGGCCACGGCTTCGGCGTTTTCCTGAGCAGCGGCCGCATTGAAAGGCACTTTGCCCTGGGCCATGGCACCAATGCGACCAAAGTGTTGCGACATCACAAAGAAGCTGCCCTTGCGGTACTTGAGTGCATCTTCGGGTTTGGCAAATTGCGCATGCGCAGCTGTGCTGCCGAGTGTTGCCAGAATCAATGCCAGCAGGTGAGTACGTTTCATGTCCAGGACTCCTTGAGAATTGTCACGCCATCATGGCGTGAGATGGCTTAAAGTGTCCCACGATTTGATGAAGTTTGCTTTAACAAGGATCATCCATGTACACGATTCGCACCTGGGATCTGCCCACTCGACTGTTCCATTGGGCCTTAGTGCTCTGCATCGTTGCTTTGATCGTCACCGGCAATATTGGCGGGGATTTCATGGCCCTGCATTTCCTGCTCGGTTACTGTGTCCTGGCTTTGGTTTTTTTCCGGTTTTTCTGGGGCTTGCTGGGCGGCCACTGGTCGCGCTTTTCCCACTTTCCGATGGGCCTCAAGTCCATCAACACATACTTGCGTGGGCAGTGGCCTCCAACACATTTGGGGCACAACCCTGTGGGCTCGTATTCCGTCATCGCGATTTTGTCCGTTTTGCTTTTGCAGGCGTTGACGGGTTTGCTCAGCGACGATGAGATTGCCAACCAAGGCCCTTTGACCAGCTTGGTCTCTGGTAAGTGGGTTAGCCTGGCCACCTCGTGGCACACCCAACTGGGCAAGCTCTTCGTTTTGGTGCTGTCGATCATCCATGTCCTGGCCATCGTCATTTACAAGCTCAAGAAGGACGTCGCACTGGTACCTCCCATGATCCATGGCAACAAGACTTTGGATCAACCCGCCCCTGCCAGTGCAGATGGCTGGCGTCAACGCCTTTGGGCAATGGCCTTGCTGGCCTGCTGCAGCGCACTCGTCTGGTCTTTGGTGCATCTCGCCGATGGCACTTGATCGGTTTGGTTAAACTGTTGCTTCAAATGTTTTCTTTGTGACACCTTGACTCCTGCCTCCATCTCTCTTGCGCCTGCTCAGCAACCAGACGACCTGGACCTGATTCGCGGCATCTTTCGCGAGTACGCAGGGACATTGAATGTGGACCTGGCTTTCCAGGACTTTGAGGCTGAACTTGGCGGACTTCCCGGCGAATATGCCGAGCCGCGTGGAGCCTTGGTGCTCGCTCGTGTCGACGGCGAGGTTGCTGGCTGCTGCGCCTTACGACCGGCAGATACCGCTGACTACCCTAATGCCGCCGAGATGAAGCGCCTGTATGTGCGCAAGCCATTTCGTGGCTTTGGCTTGGGCCGGCTTCTCACCGAGCACATTTTGGACCAAGCACGCCTGGCTGGTTACAGCACGGTACTCTTGGACACCTTGGACGACATGGAAGCCGCCCGTGCGTTGTACGAGGATCTCGGCTTCACCGAGATCCCTCCGTACTATCACAACCCCTATGCGGGGGCACACTACCTCAAAGTCGAGATCGACTGAGCTTCAGCCCCTGGCCTGGGCGAGCATCGTTTGCGCATCGCTGACCTCGAATTTGCCGGGGCCCTCGATGTTGAGCGTCACCACCTTGCCGTCTTTGACCAGCATGGAGTAACGGTTACTGCGCAAGCCCATGCCGCGCGCCGTCAGGTCCAAGGTCAGACCCGTGGCCTTGGCAAAATCGGCACTGCCATCGGCCAACATGCGGACTTTGCCCGCAGCGCCCAGCTCGCGTCCCCAGGCGCCCATCACAAATGCGTCGTTGACGCTCAGGCACCAAATCTCGTCCATACCCGCCGCACGCAAAGCGTCAAACTGCTCGATATAACCTGGCACATGCTTGGCGGAGCAGGTGGGAGTGAAGGCACCGGGCAGCGCGAACAAGGCAATGGTTTTGCCTGCACTGGCTTGACTCACTTCCACCGCCTGTGGACCTATGCTGCAACCCTCGCTGGGCGTATCGATGTATTCCATCAAGGTGGTTGCGGGAAGTTGGTTGCCGACTTGAATCATGAGGTACTCCTGTTGTGTTGAGGCGAAAAAAAACGACCCACGCATTGTGGGTCGTTTTGGCAAAGCTTGCAGTGAAGGGCCGGATAGGCTTACACCACGGCAGCTTTCTGGACCAAACGGGTCGCAACCCAGTTTTTGGTCTTGGAGATCGGACGGCTTTCGGTGATCTCGATCACGTCGCCCAGGTGGAAATCACCGTTGGCGTCGTGGGCGTGGTACTTGCTCGACTTGGCAACAATCTTGCCGTAGATCGGGTGCTTGACGCGACGCTCGACCAGAACCGTCACGGTTTTGGCGCGCTTGTCGCTAACGACCTTGCCAATCAAGGTGCGCTTGAGGGATGTTTTGGCTTCCGTCATGGTCACTCCTTATTTGGCGGCTTGCTTTTCAGCAAGAATGGTCTTGGCACGGGCGATAGCACGGCGAGTCTGGCCGAGGGTACCGGTGTTGCCGAGTTGTTGCGTGGCTTTCTGCATGCGAAGACCAAAGTGAGCCTTTTGCAGGTCCTTGATCTCGGCTTTCAGGCCATCAACGTCTTTTTGGCGCAGTTCAGCAGCTTTCATTTCTTCTTTCTCCTGATTACTGGCCGATCATGCGGGCCACGAACGTGGTGCGCAGGGGCAACTTGGCAGCGGCGAGCTTGAAGGCTTCACGTGCGAGTTCTTCGGGCACACCGACGATCTCGTACAGCACCTTGCCCGGCTGGATTTCAGCCACGTAGTACTCGGGGTTGCCCTTACCGTTACCCATACGCACTTCTGCGGGCTTGGTGGAAATCGGCTTGTCGGGGAACACACGGATCCAGATACGGCCACCGCGCTTGACGTGACGGGAAATGGCACGACGAGCGGATTCGATCTGGCGGGCCGTCAGACGGCCACGGTCCGTGGACTTCAGGCCGAAGTCACCGAAAGCCACCGTGTTGCCACGGGTAGCGATGCCGGTGTTGCGGCCTTTCTGTTCCTTGCGGAACTTTCTGCGTGCGGGTTGCAGCATGTTGTTACTCCTTATTGACCGTCAGCTGCTGCAGCTGGCGCGGCGACTGTGCGAACGCGCTTAACGGCGGGTTTGGCATCACCACCCGCGCCGGCAGGCTTGTCGCTGCCATCGGCGGGGGCGGCATTGGTTCCGGAGGCACGGCGGGGACCGCCACGGCGATCGCCTGCGGGACCGCGGCCATCACGGCGCGGACCACGTGGACGACGCTCTTCGTCGGCGCGCGGCTCAGCTGCAGGAGCTTCGTTGCGGCCCAGGTAGTCACCCTTGTAGACCCACACCTTGACACCGATGATGCCGTAGGTGGTCTTGGCTTCGGAGAAGCCGTAGTCGATATCGGCGCGCAGGGTGTGCAGGGGCACACGGCCTTCGCGATACCACTCGGTACGAGCGATTTCGATGCCGTTCAAACGACCGGAAGACATGATCTTGATGCCTTGGGCACCCAGACGCATGGCGTTCTGCATGGCGCGTTTCATGGCGCGGCGGAACATGATGCGCTTTTCCAGCTGCTGGGTGATGCTGTCGGCGATCAGTTGAGCATCGGTTTCAGGCTTGCGCACTTCTTCGATGTTCACGGCGACAGGCACGCCCATGCGAGCGGCGAGTTCCTTTTTCAGGGTCTCGATGTCTTCGCCTTTCTTGCCGATCACCACGCCCGGACGAGCCGAGAAAATGGTGATGCGGGCGCTCTTGGCGGGGCGCTCGATCAGCACGCGCGAAACGGCGGCGTTCTTGAGCTTGGCCTTGAGGTACTCACGCACCTTCACGTCTTCGGCCAGCATGCCGGCGAAGTCGCGGTTGTTGGCGTACCAGCGGCTGGCCCAATTACGGGTAACGGCCAGACGGAAGCCGGTAGGATGGATTTTCTGTCCCATAGTTCTTCCTGGCTTTCTTAGTTACCGACCGTCACATACACATGGCATGTGGGCTTGCTGATACGGTTGCCACGACCCTTTGCACGGGCGGTGAAACGCTTGAGCGTGGTGCCTTGCTCAACGTAGATGGTCTTGACTTTGAGTTCGTCAATGTCAGCACCGTCGTTGTGCTCGGCGTTGGCAATCGCGGATTCCAGAACTTTCTTGACGATCACAGCAGCTTTTTTCTGCGTGAAGGTCAGGATGTTCAAGGCTTGATCCACTTTCTTGCCGCGAATCAGGTCAGCGACCAGGCGGCCTTTGTCGACCGACAGACGGACGCCCCTGAGGACTGCACGTGTTTCCATGGTCTTTCCTTATTTCTTGGCCTTTTTGTCCGCGGGGTGACCCTTGAAGGTACGGGTCAGCGCGAATTCACCCAGCTTGTGGCCGACCATCTGGTCAGTCACGTAAACCGGCACGTGTTGCTTGCCGTTGTGAACGGCGATGGTCAGACCGATGAACTCGGGCAGAACCATGGAGCGACGCGACCAGGTTTTGACGGGCTTCTTGTCCTTGGTGGCGATGGCCTTTTCGACCTTGGCCAGCAGGTGATGGTCAACGAACGGACCCTTTTTCAGTGAACGAGTCATTGCCTACCCCTTATTTCTTGCGGCGCGACACGATCATGGACTGTGTGCGCTTGTTGTTACGGGTACGGTAGCCCTTGGTGAGGTTACCCCACGGGTCCACCGGATTGCGGCCTTCACCAGTACGACCTTCACCACCACCGTGCGGGTGGTCGATCGGGTTCATGGCGGTACCACGGACGGTCGGGCGAATGCCCATCCAGCGCTTGACACCGGCTTTACCCAGTTGACGCAGGCTGTGCTCTTCGTTGGCGACTTCACCGATGGTGGCGCGGCACTCGATGTGGATCTTGCGGACTTCGCCAGAGCGCATACGCACCTGAGCGTAGACGCCTTCGCGGGCCAGCAGGGTGGCAGATGCGCCAGCCGAGCGGGCGATCTGGGCACCAGCACCTGGCTTGAGCTCGATGCAGTGGATGGTCGAACCCACCGGGATGTTGCGGATCGGCAGGGTGTTGCCGGCGCGGATCGGGGCTTCGGCGCCGCTCATCAGGGTGCTGCCCACTTCAACGCCACGGGGGGCGATGATGTAGGTGCGCTCGCCGTCGGCGTAGCACAGCAGGGCGATGTGGGCGGTGCGGTTCGGATCGTATTCAATGCGCTCAACCTTGGCCGGGATACCGTCCTTGTTGCGCACAAAATCGACCACGCGGTAGTGGTGCTTGTGACCACCACCCTTGTGACGGGTGGTGATGTGACCGTTGTTGTTACGGCCAGACTTCTGATGCTGGGCTTCCAGCAGCGGAGCGTAGGCTTCGCCTTTGTACAGATGGTCACGGGTGACCTTCACCACGCCACGACGGCCAGGAGAGGTCGGTTTGATCTTGATGACAGCCATGATTACGCAGCCTCCCCAGACAGGTTCAGCTCTTGACCCTCTTTGAGCGTCACGTAGGCTTTGCGCACGTTGTCACGGCGGCCCACGGTCTTGCCAAAGCGCTTGGTCTTGCCCTTGGTGTTCACCACAGAGACGCCTTTGACCTCGACCTTGAACATCAATTCCACAGCGGCTTTGATTTCAGGCTTGGTGGCGTCCTGCAGCACTTTGAAAGTCACGGCATTGGATTTTTCAGCAACCATGGTGGCCTTTTCGGACACGATGGGAGCAACCAGCACGGACATCAGACGACCTTCGTCAAACTTGGTGGCGCTCATGCGAACATCTCCTTGAGTTTGTCGATCGCGCCCTTGGTGACGAGCACTTTCTTGAAGTGCACCAAAGACACGGGATCGGCGTAACGCGGTTCAACGACGAGCACGTTGACCAGGTTGCGCGAAGCCAGATACAGGTTCTCGTCCACTTCTTCGGCGATCACGAGGACGTGGTCCAGGTTCATGGCCTTGAATTTGGCAGCCAATTGCTTGGTCTTGGGCGAATCCACTTTGAGGGAGTCGACCACGGCCAGGCGGCCTTCGCGGGCGAGTTGCGAGAAGATCGAAGCCATACCAGCGCGGTACATCTTCTTGTTGATCTTCTGGGTGAAGTTTTCTTCAGGGCTGTTCGGGAAAATCCGACCGCCCCCACGCCACAGCGGAGAAGACGTCATACCGGCACGGGCGTTGCCTGTACCTTTTTGCTTGAACGGCTTCTTGGTGGAGTGCTTGACCTGTTCGCGGTCTTTCTGGGCACGGGTGCCCTGACGCGCGTTGGCCTGGTAAGCCACGACGATCTGGTGGATCAGGGCTTCGTTGTATTCACGACCAAAAACGGTTTCGGGGGCTTCCACTTTGGAAGCGGCCTGACCTTGGTCATTCAGGAGTTCGAGCTGCATCAGTTCGCTCCTTTGGCTTTGACTGCGGGACGGACGGTCACAAAACCGCCCTTGGAACCGGGGATAGCACCCTTGATCAGGAGCAGACCACGGGTCTCATCGACGCGCACGATGTCCAGGTTCTGGGTGGTGACGGTCACGTCGCCCAGGTGGCCCGACATGCGCTTGCCCGGGAACACGCGGCCCGGATCTTGCGCCATGGAGATGGAACCCGGCACGTTGTGCGAACGGCTGTTACCGTGCGAAGCGCGCTGCGAACCGAAGTTGTGGCGCTTGATCGTGCCAGCGAAACCCTTACCGATGGAGGTGCCTTGCACGTCGACCAGCTGGCCAGCGGCAAACACCGTCGCGGGCACAGCAGCGCCTGCGGCGTACTGGGCAGCGATCTCGGGGGTCACGCGGAATTCTTGGATGATTTCGCCAGCTTCGACGCCAGCTTTGGCCAGGTGGCCAGCGATGGGCTTGGTCACGCGCGAAGCACGGCGCTTGCCAAATGTCACCTGCAGGGCGACATAGCCATCATTCTCTTGGGTTTTGACCTGGGTCACGCGGTTGTTGGACACATCCACCACTGTGACAGGAACAGCATCCCCGTCATCAGTGAACAGACGCATCATGCCCACCTTGCGGCCCAGCAACCCCAGGGAGGTGCTCAGACTCATTGTTTTCTCCAGAACTTTCACCGAAGCCACTGCAATTGGCAGCTTCGTTTGGTGTATGAAAGAGGGTTAATAATTCCCACCCCAAAACGGGGTGAGCCTGAAATTATAGCGCCACCCGCCAGATCTGGCAAGCGGCGCTATGTTTCAAGTGGTTTTGACGGGTTTGCACCCGTCAGCACTGCATTACTGCAGTTTGATTTCGACGTCGACGCCAGCAGGCAAGTCGAGTTTCATCAGGGCGTCAACCGTCTTGTCCGTGGGATCCACGATATCCATCAGACGCTGGTGCGTACGGATTTCGAACTGGTCACGGCTGGACTTGTTGACGTGCGGCGAACGCAGGATGTCGAAACGCTTCATGCGCGTCGGCAGGGGCACGGGGCCCTTGACGATGGCGCCGGTGCGCTTGGCGGTATCCACGATCTCGGCAGCGGACTGGTCGATCAGTTTGTAGTCAAACGCCTTCAGGCGAATGCGGATTTTTTGCTTGGACATATCGATTCCTTGTGTGATTCAGTGAAAAGGGACGTCACCAGCCCGAGGGCCAGTGACGACTGATTCACAACAATTAAGCGATGATCTTGGCCACCACGCCGGCGCCGACAGTGCGGCCGCCTTCGCGGATAGCAAAACGCAGACCTTCTTCCATGGCGATCGGGGCGATCAGCTTGACGGTGATCGACACGTTGTCGCCA